>Ga0065711_1007309_pt1 | contig 19524 bp, 16 predicted proteins | sample Hoacrofraction12_FD_59098 | JGI IMG/M metagenome (GOLD analysis project Ga0065711, IMG submission 59098) | Hoatzin crop microbial communities from Cojedes, Venezuela - Epithelial fraction 12 v2 (version 2) | ecosystem: Host-associated > Birds > Digestive system > Esophagus > Crop | place...
CTCCCCCTCCCAACCTTCTCCTCTTTGGATCGCTGCATGCGTAAGGTTACTAATTAAATTGGCCACAAAACGCTCATTATCTCAATGATGATGAGATAAGAGCATGAACCAGGTAGCGTTGTGTCAAATCTGAAAAGCTTTTATGAATTTAAATTTGCAATATTTGCCTTTTTTCCTTCTCGTTTGGCATCCTGTTTATGACTTACTTTTGTGGTTACTATTCTAAGCTGTCCATCTTTCTGGACCTTCAGTTTCTCAGTTCACATTTTTATATTTGATATTGCTTAGTTTTCCCTAGTGAAGGGAAGGAGAGTTCAGACTCTCAACTTCAAACCTTCGTCAGCATGGGTTTACACTAAGACGTGGGGTTTCTCATGAGGTTTGCCCCACGCGACCGCTGGAAGGGAAGGAGATGTGGAGAGCCATGGGGAAACTGCATCTTAAACAGGCTCAGCAAGGCTCAGAGCAGAACTGTCAGCAGCAGAAGTGGCTGGCCAGGGGGGACGGTTCGGTAATGAAACCAAGGTGGCCAAGCTGCTGACAGCTGCAGAGCAAGCCAGAGGAGAGGTGGGTTTGGGAGCGGAGGGGAATATTTCATCCTTTCGGACTTGATGAGTTTGCATTGGCACAAGACAATGAGAAGCAGATGTCAGACAGAGATGCCAAACTACCCTGTACATTTTTACAGCAAAAATAATGACACTCTTTCAGACCACTAATGTTTTCAGTTTCTCGACAGCATTGGCTCATTTTCTTAGAAAAACCCTCCTCAAAGGTCTCAAAGAACAGTTTTAACCAGTGCTCGTCGCAGCGCTTCAGCATCTAACTTTTCACACAGTGCTCCACATCTGCAAATTAGCAATCAATCAGAATAAAAACTACTTCCCAGAGCTAATTGGATGCTAAGCAGGCTCTGAGCCATCTGCATCCATCAAAACAAACTTACCTGGGGACCGCTAAACATTAATTTCTTCCACGGTGCTTTCTCGTAGTCCGCGTAACCTGTTAGTCTTTTGCCCAAGGGCTGTGTCAATTCATAGAACCATAGAATCATTTAGGATGGAAAAGATCGTTAAGATCATCGAGTCCTGTGCAATAATTCCTATGTAACAGCAAATTTGGAAACACTCGGAAAACTGAAGAACTCAGCTGGGCTCATTTTCATCGTGGATGCACTCTGGGTAAACTAAATTTAGGAAGTTTCATTATGTCTCACGAGCATCCAAAATAATAAAGGTTAAATTGCGACGGATTTGTGTCTGGTACCTGGTAGACTTAACCGTTACGCTGTGACTGCAGCAAAACCGCGGCGTGACTGTGGTGGTGACACCGAGAGCCAAGGAGAGAGGTGCCAGCTGAGGGCTGGACGCTGCGGTGTCCAGCCAGCCCCGAGACCCCCTCACATGGAACCCGCCTGCCCCGTGCACACGCGCTGCCCTTCTCCCCTCGCGCGTCCGTTCCTGCGGGCGCTGAAGCGGCCCAGGCAGGGGGGTGTTCGCTCAGCACCGCGAGTGCCGGTGCTGCCGTGTCGCAGGCGCACGCGTGCCTGGTGCCTGCCCCGCTCCCTGCTTATGCACGGCGAAAAGGCACCGCCTCGGTCACGGCGAACTTTCAAATTTGTGATGTTTCAAAGACATTTTGTTGCGGAAAACCTCCGAGTTTTCCTTCTGTTTTAAAGCAGGGAGGGGGGAAGTCAAACCGCTTTGAAAGCTCCAGCTGTGAAGGATGTTTTCTCACACATACACGCAGGACAATGGTATTCTAGTTAGGTGTTTTTCTTTCTTTTCTTGGTTCTGTTTTTTTCTGGTTTCTTGCTGCCAGGTGATCAGGTACAGCAAAGCAAAGGCAGGTCAACAGAGGGGCAAAAAAACATGGCCTTTGCTGGGGGAAAGAGGGAGAAAGAGAGGAAGAAGGAAAGGAGAGAGCAGGGAAAAGGAGGAGAGGTGAATCCTGCAGATCCTCTGACACCATCTCTGTGTTGGCTGGGGCTGGGACCCGGAGGGTGGCACCTCAAAGGAAGATGGGGTGCAATTGCTGCCCATTGCTGGTGAGGTCTTGATGCTATATGTCTTCAGGGGAAGAAGGAGGAAGGAGGAACCCAGCCTGCTACAGGAGCCACCAGGATGTTTCATCTCCAATTGAAATTAACTGGCACTCGTGCATCCTATGGGATTTGTGAGCAAGGAGCATCCTGGAAGAGGCAGTGCATGGGAGGAAGGGACCGATGCCCGAGCTAGGACTGCCGTGGGGCTCTGCCCCAGCTGGGATCGCGCAGGACCATCAAACTGAGCTGCAAACCCTCTGTTTTGGTGGTATTTTCCATTCCCAGAAGAGTGTTCTGTTTTTGTAAGCATTCCCCTGAAAAACAAGATCCATCCCAAGAAAACACCCCGACCACCTCAGGGGTTTTCTTTGAAAACACAAAGGAAAAAGGGAATTACACCGTGATGTAATCAGTTGAGCTGGGATTCAGAAAGCTGTTTAATTCAAGGGTTTAAACGATCTGCATTTTTCCTGGAAAGATCACACAAATCAAGTGTCTGAACTATAGTTACCTCTTTACAACCTGCCAGACTTCTCTCCATTAATGAAACACAGCTAAAATATTCCAGTTCACCTTCTACAAATCTATTGTGGCATGTCCTGGAATCCAGCTCACGTCTATAAACGCACATACTATTATCTTTGCTTCCTCTTGCTTATTGGCAATGGCTAGTAATCTTTCAGTTGTGGTATGCAAAGCCAAACATGAACCAGTATTTTCCATTATGGTTGTAATTTTGGCCTGTAATTTTATCACTCAAATCTAAATCCACTTCAGAAACACCATAAACTAATTGTCACAGAATAAACTTGAACTTCTGAGTGGTTTATAAAAGTGATTTAATAAAAGCAAAATAAAAAACAAATGTAAGCCATAATATTTTTGGCAAAAAGGTCAAATATTTCTTTCTCTTTACCTCGTTCGAATGTGAGAACCTGCTTCTTTTGAACGCGCTCACAGCAGGTTTGTTTGTCTTGGATTATGCGGTAGCAGATACAACATTTGTCCAGCGAGAGTTGTTTAAAAAGACAAAAAAAAAAAAAAAAGGTAAACATATCAAATTTGTATGCAGCAAAGTTATCCTTGCCCTATTTTTTTTTAAATATCAAACGCTAAGCGCTAACAACATGACCATGTTCTTATTACACAGCTGAAGGCGCTTTCACAGTTTGCAAAACCAAACACTTTGCAACCGGCTGTAAGTTTACGTTGGGCCGTGATCTGAACGACTGCTGCTTCGCCCGCTTCACTTCCTCCGTGCTCAGAAACCGTACACAGAGGATATAAAGTGATCAACTCTGTTTACACTGATGGGAAAAAAAAGCGCCTTTGCACCAGCAGTAAGCAGGGAATCTGGGCACGAACGCTAGAACCGCTACGAATCAGTGCTGAGGGGAAGGCTGCGGAGCCTCCCCGTCCAGGCGGGGCTGGGAGCGGGGAGCGATAACGAGTCTCCGAGCGGGATTTCCAGGAGTAACCCCGCAATCACCCCGCGCCCCACGCGCGGCTCCAGCAGGCAAACGCTCTGCAGGGACCCTTGGGGTTCTGGCATCGACGCGTGAGGGTTTGCAAGCAACGGCTCTGCGGGGGGGAAGAGGGAAAGCCCCGCGTTTATTCATAAAAAATATCTGCTTCAGAGCTGCAGTGGGAGCCTGTTTATAATAAACCAACAAATGATAGAGAGGCTGCTGTTTGGCACAGGAATGGCCGGGGAGAGGCTTGTATTACATTTCTCTCGCTCAGCCTGCATGGTATAAGGCAGAGCAGGCTGAAATTTATGTTCTCCTGGTACCGTCGTCCTGGCTTCGCTGCTCCGGAGACAGCTCTGGCACAGCCCCTCGCCTCTGCTGTGCATTGCCTCTCCCTGGATTTATTACCAGCGTCTGGGGTGAGGGCAGAGGGGCATTTCTGACTTCTTTATGGTGATGGAGGCACTTGAAGAGGCCAGGACAGACACAGATAAGTAGTCCCAGGGGCAGCTACTGACCACCACTTGTGCTTTCTTGTATTCTGGGCTAGTTTGGCTTTTAACATAAGAACATCACTGCTCTGTCTGAGTTCTGTGCAGGTTTGGAGAAAAATGGGAAAATGAGAATGATGTTCTCTTTGTAGCATCTTTGTTGCTTAGGTTTTTCTCTCCCCTTGTAGCTTAGCAAGAAGAGCTGTGTGAGTCCCATCCATCCATCCATCCACCCACCCACCCATCCATCCATCCATCCATCCATCCATCCATCCACCCACCCACCCATTGAATCTTTGCCTCTTTGTCAGCAAGACATTTTCTGCCACAGGCAGCCCAGGAGGGCTGTGTCGAACTTGCGAAGAACCAAGATGGACAACCCAGACCCCACCGGGATATTCTCTCCCGGTGCCTGAGAGGGAGGAACGAGCCTCACAGGTTACGCTCTGCTAGCTCATGTTGCTTCCCTTGGATGTGGCAATTTCTTCATCTTTGTGAGAGAATCAAAGCAAAGAATTTCTGTTGCGCCCTGCAAGTCTGATGGTAGAAAGACAGACCCCAAAAAAGCAGAAAAAAAGCTAGCTTTAGGCTCTCCATCTCCGATTCATGTTATGGAGAGGTGTCGCTCAGCCTTTCAGGGATGTTTCTGATCACAGGAGAAAAGCTATGCCCTGGGGGAAGCTGAGCATCCACCACCACGAGGTGCTTTGGTACCAACGCGGAGGCTGTGAGCCCAGGACCCCACGAGAGGCCAGTGCAACAGCTTCTGTGCTGGAGGTGACGTGGATCTCCACGTCCCTTTGCAAAGCAACTGCAGCTTCTTGGAGCAATTCTTGTAAGAATTCTGGCCATAGCATCCCAATGCGGAGCTTGGCAGCCACAAAAGGCAGGCAGCCATGGCTCTTGGTTGCCAATTTCCATCAGGACTAGGAGAATCTCCGGACTGAAGCTGCTGAGAAGTTTTCTCTAGCAGCGTAACCACTCTAATGCCTTTTCCCTCTTGCAAAATACTTTGAGAAACTCCGAATAAAGCGCTTTGCAAGAGCTGGATATTACTATTTATTGTTGTTATTGTACAGAATTCACTCTCCACTGTCAGTGAAACAGTAGCGGCGCAAGATACAGTGCTGGAGTTACAGTGTTTGTCTTGACCCCTACAAATTACTTCTCAATGCAACAGCCAGGAAAAGCCAGAAATCAGGCAGAGAAAAAACAAGAACGAACAAGGTTTTTCAGTACAGACCTCGCTGTCTGCTGCATACAATTCAGTCTTTAACATAATGCTGTTTCACCAACGTACCATTCCCCAAATCCTCACAAATTCTATGAGGTGATTAAAAATACATATAAATATACATATACACACCCATACATATGCATACGTGCAGAAAAAAGAAATTATTTTTGATGGCAGGCTATGGGAACCCCAGGGTTCAGTTCCCACCAAGACAGACAATTTATTTACATTTCTTCTCGGTATTATGAGTTGATCTTTCCGCCAGCACAACTCAGAAATACTTGGGCCATTTCTTTTCTTCTTCTCTTTCCCTACTTTATTTGTAAGACAACAGACAGTTAGCACTCAAAACCAATCAGAACTCTTCCACTTATTAGGGCTTGATCCACTCCATTATTTGATAAATGATTCCTCTGATTTACTAAGAGACTCAGCGTCTGAAGCATACTGAGTCTTCACCACTTTTCATGCTTTATTCTGCATGTTTAGCCCTTGCACATCGCTTGGGAGAGGGACGCAGCTTGGGCTGTTGAACTTTGGGCAATAGCTCCCTGCTAGTCCCTTTTTCTCTCGGATTCCCATGCCGTCGGGGTGTCCCTGTGTTTGGACTGCGAAAGAAAAAGCTGTTGGAGGTGGGGAGGGGGGGGGTGTCACTTGTTTAAAAAGAGTTTCCAGTCAGGATTTTTTTAGGTTGTTTTTAAATTACCACATTCCCACTGGTCTCAAACTCGATTTGGAAGTTGCAGAGGAGAGACGGCGGAAGAGGAAGGAGCTGGAATTTAGGATGAAATATCTCTGGTGGAAACGTGAGAAGGGGGACAGCAAACACTGAAAAGCAAGAAATGGAGGCGGAGAACAACACAGCACCAGGGACAGAGAGAGGAATAACAACACAGGTGCCCTCTAGCCAGTGCCAGCGTTCCTCCTCTCCAGCATCTCTCCCGCTGGATTGAGCGTCCCATGTTTAGAGATGGGCAGGGACTTCAGGCCCGGCAGCCGGCCGTGATCCCGGGGAAAGCGATGCCGTGGGGCAGAGCCACGGAGAGCCGGGAGCCCAGTGAACTGGGGCAGCCCGCACGGGGCCCCTTGTCCTCGCTCCACCCAGCACAGCGGCCGTGTCCCCCTTTCCTGCCACGTTTGGGCCAAGAGCTCTGCAACCGCAGCGCTACCAAACATGCCCTGTGATCTGATTTCCTTTCATGGCCAGGTGCTTTTAATAACCCGCTGCCAACTGCGAGTGGTATTGCTGCAAGTGATGCCTGGAATGAAAAGAGGGAAGAAAGAAAGGGAAAAAAAAAAAGTCAATGAAACAGAACAGATAATTTTGCAATTTAATTTTCCATCTTCTCTAATAATGGTGCCAGTGTCATGCTTGATGGATGAAACTGCTACATACAGCCTCTCAAGATTAATTCCCCTCCTATAACTTCAGCCGTGATTTTCCAGAGCAGCCTCTTGGCTCCCTTATTCAATCTTCCCCCGGTCCCTTGCCCTCTCCCTTCCCCAGCCTTCTCCTGCTTGGAAGAATGTTTTGGATCAAAGCCGACAAGGAGAATTAGATCGGGTATGAGGCTTGGCTTTCATGTTTGCTGAAGAGACTCGAATCCCTTTCCTGAAGGAGAGTGCAGCTTTTATGTGGAAAACATCAGCAAAGCAGCAATCAGACCTGAATATCCTCTGTTCCTTATCTGGAACTGCTGACTACGGCACAAATACAGTGTATCTGCTCCTTCCAGGATCTTGAAGGATCTACATTTTTTACCATCCCGCTTGGGCAGAAATCTCTGAAGCCCATTAAAAGTTACTCCGTAATCTGATCTCCATATTTTCTCAAGCCAGGAGATCTGGAATTTAAAGCAAGGTTTGATCTTATCTATTTTTTATCTGATGATGCTGGCTCCACCAAATAAGATTTATCTGTAAAGAAAATAATGCAATTAATGTCCCGGCTGCCGAAGCCTTTATGGAGACCTCTCAGTTTTTGCTATTCAGAGCACTCCAATTAAATGTAACTCTGTAAACCTGAGCAAACCAAACCCTTATCTGAGGACATGCAACACTCCTAAATTCAATTTGTGGATTTGGTAAACCCTGTGGAAAGGGCTCAGGCTTTCCTTGCTTTTTTTCTGCCAAGGGGACACAGAGTCACTGTTCTGAACAAAACCCGAGCTCCTTTCCCGTAGCCTGGCAGGGAGCGCGCATACCACTAACAAGTGCTATTACTGCATTTACGTCACTGAAGAATTTTCTCCTTCTGGCATGCTCTCTGGCATCCCACAGCTGAAGGGGCTCCAGGAAAAAACAAACTTGCTGTCCTGACAGGGGGGCAAGGGAGACACGTGAAAGCCTGGTCCCTAAGCTGCGCAAGGCACGCAGCAACGAGCATGTGCTGAGGGCCACAGTGTCCGTTGCTCACCCCGAGTGCCAGATCCAGCAGGATCTCACTCAGTCCAGAGGCATCAACCTAGCAGGATGTCCAGAGATGCTTAAACATCCCCGATAAGACCTCCTCTGGAAAAAATGAGGGAGATCTTCCTCAAGCTGGGGGTTTTATTATTTCTCCAGCATTTTGAAGACCCCATGGAATGTCCCACGGCACTTTCAGCAAGACTGGTACCTTAGTCCTGTTGTACAAAGAGGGAAAGGGGCACAGAAAATGGATCCTTTGAAAGATCAAGGCACTTCAGACCAGTAGCTTCCAAGTGGGCGGTGCCCAGCCCTCTCCAGACTCCTCTCCAGCTTCTCTTCTCCAGCTTCTCCTCCTTTGAGGTCCAGAATTGCAGAGAGTTTGAGACCCACGGTAGCAGGAGCAAGGCAGGGCTGGAAAATACTGGAGGGACAACCTGGGACTACCGTTCCTTTTTGAGCTGAGCTGTTCGTGATGCCACCCTGGGCATCATCCCCAGGATTTCTCAGGAGAAGCAAGCCAGGCGCAGCATGTGGAGCGGAGGGTCAGCAGGACTTGGTTAGAAGCGGTGGTTTCACAGGGAGCAGGTTCACCGTGAATGGGTTCATTCACTGCAATTCTAACTTTGGCTTCGCTTTTCTGTGCAAAAGCAAAACATCATTTCTGGCTGATCTCACCTGAATTATTTCCAAACTGCTTTGCCTCCGAGTTATTTGGGTTTGGAACCCGTCTGAAAAAATTGTGTACCTAGTCCTCGGGTTTTACTCTATCAACTGGCTTCAGAGCTCCCCTAGCTGCACTTTGGCTGCGGCAACATCCAAGATGGAAAAATATGTTCCTGTCTTGAAATCTGTCTCAGGTTTTTGTTCATCCAAGGTACTAGTGGGAAGAACTCCCCCCATGAAATAAAAAAAAATAAATTGCTTTGAAACTTCTGTAGTGGAGAGAACCAGTGATCAGAAGAAAGTACACACACCTGTTGGTTGCTGTTTTCAACTACTGTATAAATTTTTTCTTTTTTAAATTTCAGAAATGTCTGGGAAATTATCATCCTCCTCTTTTCTGGATCACCTTTATCTAAACCTTCTTTCCCCACTTAAAACTTCCTTTCACAGGATTAATGTTACTGGTTTATGCTTTGCCTCTTTATGGTTGTTCCCTCCCTGCCCCCATTTTCTTTGTTCATGGAAAACCATCAACAAAATTCCCTTGTTGTTAGTGAAAGTCTTTTTTTGATAAACATTGCTTGGTATATATGTCTTTTTGTTTAAAAATGACAATGCTACTTAATAACAAACTCTGAGGCCTTAACATATGAGCATTGCAATCCTGGCTGGAAATAATTTAAACTTTACCAGATGTATAGGGCAGGGGCAAACTACAAGTCCATTTCGTTCACAGCCACTTGGAGTAAGGAACCTGAAGTCACCGGCAATGGCCATATCTGGCCCTAGACAGAGTCCCTCTCTTGGCAATGGCAGATCCCAGATCTCAACTGATCTTCACATCAACTTCTGTCGATCTCTGCTGATCTTCAGACTAACTGAAGGCTTTGTGGTAGATTAGGCAAGCTGAATTTGAGGGGACTGACCATTCCTGAAATGGAGAAAGATGCCTTGGATGTCCTCAGTGTAGATCAAGAAGGTGGTGGACGATGAAGATGCCACCCTTGGCAACAGCCAAGCCTGCTTAGACCTGTATCTGACCTTGCTCTCCTCTGATATGAACCTATTCATTTTCCCCTGATTGTGCCAAAAGCTGTCATGTGTATGAGCAGAGCAGGAGCCCAAAGCTCGCAAGCGCTTGCCCCATCCCTCATGGGAGCAGACTGGTAATACACCTCCGGGATGTGACGGGCCTCTGTCTTTCGCTAATCAAAGAGCTTGCCCACCATGAGCCGAGGAAATCAGTTACATGCAGTAGAACTGAAATTTCCATTCCTTGTGTAAACACCACGTATGTCTCCATTGGTGTCCATAAAAATGCAGGAAAGTGCAAACTCAGCAGCTGGAATAGACTGGGTACCTCCGTGCAGTGAGCGTATACCAGGTGGTCTCTGTCACAGGAGGTGATTTATGCAAAGTCTCTCCCTCTTGGGCTGCTTTTATTTAGTTAGTGGGAGTCTGACAGCCCAGAGGTCACAGACACTCCAGTCACTCGTGGTTTCTCTACTGAAATGGAGAAATGCCTTTATGGAGGGGAGGGGGGGAGCAGGATGGGATGGGGAGAGAAGAACTGAGCTGAATGCACGCTAGTGTCAACCACTGGAAAAACAGCAGGTCCATAAATAGTAAAGGGTTTGGAAGACGAGGGGCGATGAATAGTGCCTTAATCACAAACGAAATGTCAGGGGAGGAGGGGGGAAGGGGGTCTCTATTTATCCTCCCTTGCATGAGATTTAAAATCAGGGAGACAGAGTCCTTGGGGACCTCACAGTGAATTTTTTCTATGTATCCAAGGAAGGAGCCTCTCCAGGCTTCTTATAGCATTTTTTTTTTTAATCCCGTTCAGCTAAATTTTTGGAAAACAAGTTCATGACACTGCTCCTTTCTTAATTCTGCCTTTCTCTTTGGACTTGTGCAAAATGCTTAAGATATATCCTTGCGTCGGTTTAATCAGGCTGTGGAAGGGCATAGGGAGAGCAGCCCTCTTCGAGGCATCCTCAGATAGCTCCAGGCTAAAGATTTAGCAAGGAGAAGCAGCACATCCCCGAGGGCTCAGACACATCCCTGTACATCCCTGAGATACGGCACCTCAATTGTGCTGTGGTGAATGAACATCTCATGTTCCTATGCCCATCCAAACGGGAAGTGAGAGCTCTTTGCGTAAGCCCAGATGGAGGAGGACCGGGTGCCGGGGTCTGCCTTGCTGAGTGCTGCGTAGTAAATGCAGGAGTGCTCTCAGCACCCTCCTGAAATGAAATCCTGACGATGCTCTCCAGCTGCTCCTGGATACTCCTGCAACAGCACTTCTGCACCCTCGCTGAAGGGCCATGCCACAGACAGCGTGAGACTACTACAGCTCCTATCTGGGTGCCTGCTTTTAAATATAGGAACCGTATGAATCAGCATCAGTACTCTGAGTTTATGCAGCTAATTAATGGAAGAACATCTCCAAAACCCTTAATCATTAGGCCAGTTTCATTTCTTGTGAGGTTCAAAGCCTGGGACCTGAGATATTGCTACGCCCTTGCTTTCCATGCGTGACACGTGTTCCTTTAACTTTGTCTTCATTAGAAATGCATAATTTGTGATCTCAGCGGTACCTCCGCACAGAGCCAGGAGTAGTGTTATTGGCTTTCGTGGAGCTACTCTGGATTTACATCAAGGTGAATGAGATCAGTCCATTAGCCTCCCTGGCAAGCTCCCTGGAACATGGTTACAATTTAGTCTGGTCCCTGAAACCCTCTAGTTTTGGCCAATGGCTTCCCCTCCCTAGTAGACTATATACATCGAGGTCACCAAATCCCAGATGTCCTTCAAGGTCCTGGGAGTCATGGTTTGATTTCACACTGGACATTTTACTGCTGGAATAAAAATAGCCTGGGTCTTATTTTCTAATGTTCACAGCCCAGGAAATGCAGGAAGCTGTTCGGTTCAGGTTTTTCTTGTATGACAGATCAGCTTTTTCATACATCTGCTGATACAATGCTCAAGGATAATTTGACTTTCCTTGGGGAAAATCAACAGCTGGAAAATTTACCGAAAAAAGAGTTTTTCCCAAGAAAATCTCCCCTCAAGTTCATAGAAAATTGCAGTGACCTATTAAGCACAGAAGAAGAGTTGATCAGCCTGGAAGGGTTTGAGACAGCCGTTGTAGCTAATTTTTCCCCAAGCAAGAAATGGCTTTGCCTGCCTGTGAAACAAACCTACTCTATGGGAAGGGATTTGGACTTTACCCCGCGGCAGTCCCTGTGCAGCAGATGGAAAGACTTCTGAAGGAAGAGCAGCAGAGCAACAGAGGAATGTCATCTGGCTGAACTGGGCACTGCTCTCACAGGAGTGTCACAAAGGACCAACGAAAGGTTATAAACACTCGAAGATCTTATGATAAAGTGGACTTCATCTATGTAATCCCATTACAGAGGACCTGCTGGATGGTTTGTAGCAAATGAAGATAGGGAACAGATGAAGGGAGATCTCCTAAAAGAACATCGGCGTTTTTCGGGGTGGGGGGGTCACTGCTGTCTACGGAGGCTAACGAGAAGTGCAATGCAAAAGCAACACGCTACCATTACGCTGCAGGAATGACTCAATCCGTGTGAACAAGGACTACTCCTTGCTCTTGACATCCCTCCTGCTGATGCCAACACAGGAGCCATGGGATTCAAACCAGATCCTATGGAGAATAAACCAATGCTGCAAATCTTATTTCAGACTTGGGATTCTTTACTCGGACCCTCAATATTCATCCAGAATGTCATGATTTGTCTGCTTTGGGACAGAAAAACAGTGGAAAAATATGGATCATATTGTTATAAAACATGTAAGTTTCATGACTCACCCAGAGTCTAACTCCTGATCAGTATTTCTGAAAATTGAGCAAATTATTAAGGTGCTCAGTATGCACTTTAAGCTCATTACAGGCAGACAGTTAAAAAAATCTTGTCCGTACGTGTTTTTTGCTCAATGAGGTGTTAAATAGGAGATGCCCTTTAAACAAACTAATCCATCCACAAGAAAATATACAAAAGAAAGAAAGAAAGGCTCTGGAACGACATTTACCGCTCCCCAGGCACGTCAGAAACGCCGCCTGTCTTCTCACTCGCCATTGCCGAGGGAGAAAGGGATGAAGTGGGAAGGTCTCCGTCTTGGCAAAACAGCTGCCGCAGACTTGAAAGGCGAGTGGCAAGGTAGAGAGGTCTGACTGAGATCACAGGCACTTCTGGGCAGATAGGATCTCCGGGAAGCGAAGACAAGGTGTGAGAAGTCTGTTCTTTCTTGTATCATCGCAAGGGCTCTTTTTTGAAGATAAGGCCATTTCAGTGGGGGGGAGGGTGTCTTTGCACTTCAAGGGCGGGCGCGTTTCCACCTCCTCTCTGTTTGTTTTCTAATTTTCTTTTCACTCTCACGTCGGCTCTTCGTGACCCTCCCTCTCATCGGCATCACTGCCACCTCCTCACGGGGCCCCGCAGACAGGGGTTAAGAGGCCTCGCAAGGGAAGGGAGTTTTACGCGGGGTCTGGAGGAGACGGGCAGGGGCTCAGGTGGAAGGGACACGGGGGACGCAAGGCGCGGAGGGAAATGCCAGGGCACCCAAGTGTGCTTCTGAGCAGCGACCACCACAGTGATGGACCACAGGAAGGGGTCCTGGCTTACCTGCAGGATTCCTAAGCACCATCCCCACGCTGCCCAGGCACAGAAGCAGATCATGGCAAGGGAACCCAAAAGAAACTTGGAGGAACACCGGGAAATGGAGAACCTTAGCAGGCAACTAGCCCAGTGCTCCTGTGAGGAGCACTCCCGGATGGTTTCATTCAAAACCAAAGTGTTGGTCTTCCTCTAGCACACCTCTGTGTAAAATGAGCCTCTTGATTTACAGTTTCTGCTACTTGACAATCCTACAGCATTCCCCAGCTTTATGAAACAGCAGAGGGAAATCTTGCAAATGCTCCATGAGTAAAAGGGTGGTGGGTTTGCTGCGAGCTCCAGGGATGGACAGTCAGCAGGAGTGAGCATAACTGCAATGTTCTGCTAAAAATAGCCACTTCTGCTAAACATTTTGGTTCAGGGATCTTCTGGAGATTTGGGATGTACAGAAAGAAACGCGTTCGTGTACGTGTGATGTTCAAACTCCATGCTGTGGCATCCAGACCAAAAGAGGAAGGAGAAATGCAGGTGTGGTTTGTCTGTGCCATGCTGGATGCACCGTAGGGTTGGTCACACAAAGCACAACCAAGTTCAGAAAACAAATAAGCAAAGAGAACAGCAGGGAGCGTTGCCAGGGAGGAAGAGCGAAACAAAGTGGGAAAGGTCGGTGATTTCCCACTTAACTCAGCCCGTGTCTCCTAACCCCTCTCTGCCGATGGCCCTTCTGATTACCCTACCTACGAACCCGGTGATATAATCGTCTGTCTTTTCATCAGCTCCTCCTTCCTCTGGGTCTAATCTCTTATGACACAAACGAGCGAGTTCAGGGTTTTATTAGTAGAAACGGGGGAGTTCAGGCTCTGAACACGACCGGGAGCTCCCGCCGCCGCGCAGGGACCTGCTGGGGGGCTGTTGCCCGTGTCAGGTTGTTGTACAAACATTACCTCCTGCAAATCCCCGGCTTGGTCACCAAGTCAAGCGGTGGAGACAGTTTGCCCAGTAGTTTGACCTTTCCCCTCCCCTTTACTAAATAGACCTAATTACTGCGTTTGTCTGTCATTTAGGCAACAAATGACTCCATTGAGGTCATCTGAGGGAAGCTGGAGTTCTTAGCTGTCATCTCGAGAGAGCTTGGCTAATTTTATCCTGCTGGGGAAGAAAGCCCTGTGAAATTTTGCTGGAAGTCTTGGTTACAATCGCTGTTTCCTGGGAAGGGTTTGGTGACACACTCTCTGCTGGAGGAAGCAAAGTATACCCCCACGAGCTCCTCCTAGTTCACAGTCTGCTGCAGTTTCCAGCGACTGTATGGGTTACCCTAAAGGGTAAAATTCCCAGGACCTTCTAAAGCAAAATAAATAATAATAATGCTAATAATAATAATAAAAAAATGTGTATTTTTCTTTTCTAAATCCAGATTTTGCCATTGGAAATGTCAAAACTCCCAGGGCACTGACCACCTTTTGTTCAACCAAAAGGAGAGTCAGAAACTACAGATGTATTTGTTTCGACAGTGGTTCCTCCGCAGTTTTCAGTACTCACAGTTCTGCTGAATCCCAATTGTGTGCTTTGTGGGTAACATGCAAAATATTGATGAAAGTCGTTAAGCCTGGAGAAAACTCAAAGAAACCAAAATGTGTGCAGGGAAGGACTAGGTAAACTTAGCAAATGGTAATGTTTCCCCGCTGCCTACATGCGCAGTAATCTCAAAATTAGTTGCGGAGGGATGAATATGCCTCTCTACACACAGAATCACAGAAAATACTCTACATGTCTATTTGCACATGTACTGATATGTATAGAAGTAGGTCTGGAAGAGACATCAGAGGTCACCTTGTCTACCTCCAGGTTTGATCAGCTCCCCCAGACCCGTTCCTGAGGGAGGCGAGCCTGACTTCTCTTCAGCCCCTTTCCTCTCCCGGCAGTGGGGACCCTCAGTCTCTCCAGGCCATCCCTTGCACACCTCTCCTTGACAAAAGCAGTACATCTAAGCTAAGTGCAAGAAATGCACAGGGGCCCTGCTAAGATGTGTTTAGACAAGCTATGCCAAGGCAAGTCCTTCATCTCATTTATAACACCCCTCTTTCTCCCGGCCTGGGCACATCCCGCATTTCCAGCTCCTTTCCCTCAAGAATATCTCTGCAAATGATGTTTTTCTAGCTTGCCCATTCTGCTGCACCTCCCTTCGGTGTGCATGTCTTGCTCTGGCTCTTCTCTGCTGCATCTCATGTCAGCTCCCTGTCCTCACCCCACAGCCCATCCTCACCCGTGCCCTCCTCTGTCTTTCAGATTTAAGACCTGGCCTCTGGATCCGCCGGGAGACCACCTCCATCCCTGCCTTTCTTAATTTGCACAGGCACCTCCCTGTTTTCTGCTGGGCTCCTCCTCCGTATGCAGGGGGTCCCCCTTAAACATCTGCAAAATGTCTCCAGCCTCCTCAGCCCCCTCTGTAAAGCTCTCCACCACCATGGTGCCTTAAAGACAAAACAAAACATGACAGCAGCCTAGATTGTTGTTGTTCCCACCGTGCTAATATCAACTGAGCGCTTCCTCCCACTGTCCCCGTCTGTCTCCATCCATCTACGATCTCCCGTCGCAGGCTCTGCTCCATCACCCCGGCCGGCTGAGCCAAGGGAGCTGCAAGGGCTGCTCAGCCTGCACCGCCAGCAAAAATCATCCCTTGGGCCACCCCAGGGAGAAAACACCTTGCTTGGGGCTGGTCTGAGGGATCGGAGCCCTCCTGCTCCTGGCGTTTATCCTGAATTTCTGCAGCCCCAAGCACGGGAGGGTCTTGGTGCCTGCCTGGGGCCAGCGAGGGCTGGCAGAGCCCGTCCCGCGATCAAAGAGGCCAACACCTACAGCCGAGGTTTGAAAGGCGAGAAGATGGTGACTGACGCAGGCACTCTCAGCGCGCTGCTTCAGTCCCGTCTTTCAGCAGGGCTTAGATTAAGTCCATCAAAAGCAGATCTTTTTCTCGCTCTTTTCACTCCCTCTTTCTCCGCTGACACGAGCGTGCATCGCTCAAGGTGTGTGTTATCAACGCAACGCGGTGTTCTTCAGAGTGCAAAGCAACCCTGCAACAAGGCAAAGAAATAGGCTGATCGAGGGACTGCATGTCTGACTGTATTTTTGGTTCACTGGTAGGTGAGTCCTGGGGACCCTCCCAGGGATTCGTTTTCTTTCTACCAGCAAAGGTTTGCTCCTTCAGAGCCGCTACAGAAACGGCTGAAATAACCTTGCCGTGGTATCGTGGTCTGGAGGTGGGAGCTATACTATATTGTCTGTAAAGGGTTAAACTGGAACAAAAGAAAAACAAAAAAACCCCTCATCTTGCTGTATTTAGCAGCATCTCGTAAGCAGCGTGTGCCGGAGCGTGTCACACCGCTGCTGTCGCACCCCGTCCCCACGTGTGCGTGGCTCTGCGGGGAGGGCTCTGTCCCCAGTCACCTGCGGGACAAAAGGTTTTTGGGAGGGAGAGGGGAGCCTGAACGAAACACATCCCCTAACCACGATTTGCCAGCTAGAGGTTTTCATGTGCAAATAACAGAAGCAGGAAAATGGAGAAGGAACTTTATCGTTACCCTCTTGCAAAATTTAAATAAACATAATTTCTTATGCTCAAAGGACATTTTGATGAAAAGGTTAATGTTATTACAGGTGCTTAAAGGGCTCTAAAAGCCTTATATCACTGCGTGGGATGAAAATGTATAGAAAGAGACAGCGAACATTGTAATAACATCCTCCTTCGTCCCTTCACTGACAGATGGCCTGTTCTGTGGGAGCACAGGCAGTGTTTTAGTCAGGTTGAAGCACAGCCTTCAAGTTTATAGCTGCTCGTGTGAAACAGAGAGATTTTCTCCCTTTTTCAACCCATTTTTTTCTCCTGTCCTCCAAATCTCGTGTCCTCCTCCCCTTCTCTCCATCCCCCAACGAGCAAAGCATCGTGTAGCATACGCCAACGGAACGCGGCAACGCCTCCAAGGGACAAAGTTCTCCTTTTCCTTCTTAACGAGATGACGGATTTTGTATAGATTTTGGCATCTCTGTGCTGACAAAAGGGTTGGTCCTAACTGATGTGTTTTGGTGCCGTGTTTGGAGAGACGCTAGAGGAGGTATCAACACCTCCCAGGACTGGAATGGGGAAGAGAAGCAGCGTAAAAAAATATTGCCATACACTTACAAGAAAAAAATGGAAATAAGAGAGATAGTTGCAACATCTTACCTAGTTCTCAGCTCATTTGAGTTCAAAGAAAGTGTGCACGTACAACTGCAGCTACCATGAGCTCCTGAGGCTTGGATGGAAGGCATGAAGTCAGTGTTTGGTGTGGAAAGGGATGGAAGGCATGAAGTCAGTGTTCGGTGTGGAAAGGGATGGGGAGGTTTTTTGTTTGTGGAGATAGGTTGGTGTGGGACCACCACGCACGAACTTCAGCTGTGAGCCAAACAGGGACCGTTGTGTTATATTGATTTGTGTTGAGGACAGGCGAAATCAACTCAAGATATACTTTTCAGGAAAAATAAATATCTACAGGAAAGAATTGTCAAAAAAAAAAAAAAAGAAACAAAATAAAATAAAGAGCATGGTGGAGCCTTTGAGCCAAGCAGTGGGAGTGCTGACCTCCTGCTGTCTGTGTACCCTTCCTGAATAAATATTTCTGTCATGCACAGATAAAAGATTATTTTTACAACAAAATTAGCTTCTTTCCAATGCTCCGCTGGTTTTGCTTTCTAGGCAAAATGCAGAATTTCAGTTGCTCTACATCCCAACGTTCAAAAATTAAATGATCCGCCTGATAACAAAGTGGAAAAGAGATAATCTCTGTATTTATCTTTTTTCTCTGTTCCACAAATCTATCTGATTGCTGCAATTGCCTGCTCTTGTTCTTGCCTCTTGCCTCGGCATTGGTCTAACACCACTGATGGACACACAAGCCAACGCTGAAATGTGCTGACCTTGGCCTGCGTTGTTTTTTGTGTACCCCCCACCCCTCAAAGCACACAGGGCTGGCTTTGGGGGTGGATCTTGCACCCAGGGATGACCTTTTTTCCTCTCATCTGATGGTGAAAAGCGGACCCACAACAGACCCAAACATCATCTTAGGGACATGACCAAGGAAAGGGCATTGCAATAGGCTGCCACGCTCTGGAGATGCCCCTGGCCAGGATGCTCGTTGTACTTGGCGTTTCTTCAGTGGGTGCTCTGCTAATGGTAGGAGATGAAGCAGCCCTTGGAATAAAGTGAGTTAAAGCCACGTTCCTCTGGCAGCACTGGGCATCTGCAAGGCACCTGAGGACAAAGGTTTACATCCCCGTGCATCGTACACGTACACCGGGATAAGACAACGCACAAAGTACTCCGTGTCACTCTGCTTCCTTTCCATCAACAGTAAAACACTGGAAACATGGTTGGTTTTTTTTTTCCTTTGTGAAGAAACGTGCATGAGAAGCTGAAGCAAAGGACACCGGCTATCCAACAGCCCAGCTGAAAACTGCAGCCCATCTGCAGAGAAAGCAGTGAACGTTACCACTAGCATTGCTGGCTCTGATTTACAGATTGTTCCAGCTGAAGACTATTTACCCCATTTCCTCATGGTTGTCTCCTCCTAGCCTTGTATTAATTAGATCCAGCTACTAGCAACGCACCTCTAGTTTCCTTGAGCTTGTGCCTGGGATACTTCTGACTTCGTTTCAATAGACTCGTGCCCTTTTAAACTCCCTTCACCTTTAAAAATCTTTCGCAAGCCAGAGAGGCAACAAACCCCATTGCTGTTCTCACACGCACGTGCCCACATGGACAGTGGTCACCCTTCGTGGCTTCTGTGGGTTTGCCTTGGTTAAATCAATGTCCTTCCCTCAACTTTTGAAGTGTTCCCAGTGGAAGCGTGAGGTAAGGTTGTTTTGTTATCTAAAACAACCGACGAGTTTTTTAAAGGATGACCTCCATGTGTCTGTGTATATACAGACACACGCGCTCACGCACACGCACATGCAAGCAGAAATGCACATAAAAGACCCCGTTATGAATTTCAAACTTAGGTAAACCTCCTGTAGACCTCATTAAGATTTGGGCTGGACTTGGTTCCAAGGTTCAAACTCCATCTGCTCCCCTCAAAAGAGCTTTGTTAACCGTGTTTTCATGTCATGGGGCTGAGGAAAGCTGATACACAGCGATTTTTTGGCCCTGGACTGCTCCCATTCTCCTTTTAAAATCCGGGGTAGGTGAAGAGCAAAGCGGGTCTGGGTTCGCCGGGGTGCCTTTGCAGTTGCTGGGCGATGCTTTGGCTGACGTAGGGCTGTAGCCGCTTGCCCTTGCAAAGCGTTTTCTCTCTTCTCCGGCTCCAGGGCAATGCCGTAAGGATTTCGGAGGGATTTTGCTCTGCTTGAAGCCTTCCACCCCCTCAGATTCAGCACAGAGGGCAAATCCCTCCGGGGGGCGGGGGGGAACCTCAAAATCACAACTAAAAAACCAAAAAAAATCAAAAGCGAAAGTAAACCCCAGAAAAGTTGCCGGATTGCAAAATCACAGCTGGTTTGGACCTGTTGTTGGCCTCTTCCACATCCCCCCCCCCCC
>Ga0065711_1005837_pt1 | contig 19520 bp, 10 predicted proteins | sample Hoacrofraction12_FD_59098 | JGI IMG/M metagenome (GOLD analysis project Ga0065711, IMG submission 59098) | Hoatzin crop microbial communities from Cojedes, Venezuela - Epithelial fraction 12 v2 (version 2) | ecosystem: Host-associated > Birds > Digestive system > Esophagus > Crop | place...
GAAGCAGGGTCACCTACAGCAGGCTGCACAGGACCTTGTCCAGGCGGGTCTTGAATATCTCCAGAGAAGGAGACTCCACAACCTCCCTGGGCAGCCTTTTCCAGTGCTCCGTCACCCTCAGAGGGAAGAAGTTCTTCCTCATGTTCAGACGGAACTTCCTGTGCTTCAGTTTGTGCCCATTGCCCCTTGTCCTGTCGCTGGGCTCCACTGAAAAGAGTCTGGCCCCATCCTCCTGACACCCACCCTTGAGATATTTATAGGCATTTATAAGGTCCCCTCTCAGCCTTCTCCAGGCTAAACAAGCCCAGCCCCCTCAGCCTTTCCTTATAGGAGAGATGCTCCAGTCCCCTCATCATCCTCGTAGCCCTCCGCTGGACTCTCTCCAGCAGCTCCTCATCTTTCTCGAACTGGGGAGCCCAGAACTGGACACAGCACTCCAGATGGGGCCTCACTACAGCAGTGTAGAGGGGAAGGAGAACCTTCCTCGACCTGCTGGCCACACTCCTCTTCATGCACCCCAGGATGCCATTGGCCTTCTTGGCAAAAAGGCCACATTGATGGCTCATGGTCAACTTGTCATCCCCCAGCACTCCCAGGTCCCTCTCCACAGAGCTGCTCTCCAGCAGGTCTGCCCCAAGCCTGTACTGGTGCATGGGGTTGTTCCTCCCCAGGTGCAGAACCCTGCACTTGCCCTTGTTGAACCTTATCAGGTTCCTCTCTGCCCAACTCTCCAGCCTGTCCATGTCTCGCTGAATGGCAGCACAGCCTTCCGGTGTATCTACCACTCCTCCCGGTTTTGTGTCATCAGCAAACTTGCTGAGGGTACACTCTAACTCTTCATCCAGGTCATCGATGAAGAAGTTGAACAAGACTGTTCAAGAAGACCCTCACCGCCTCGGCCTGCAAGACGTGGGCCAGCCTGCTCTGGGGCTGGGGGCTGTCCAGGGGGGCTCTGAAGCAGCAGCCTGTGGTGCGCCTCTGGTTTTTAGTTGTCCGTGGGAGCAAGAGCTGTGATGATCTCGGGGCCCGAGCCCTTCGGGGGACCAGGTGCTGCAGCTGGAAGGAAGGAAGGAGCCTGCAACCCCTGACACGTATGGTGACAGCACAGAGGCTGTTCCAATAGGCGATGTGACCTTCACTAACGGTTAATAAAGCTCATGTGTGTTTGTTACGCTGGATATCGTCAGACTGGAGCTGGTTGTCCTAGGCAGTTAGCGTGTGATCATTTAATCTGGCAGGTTAGGCAACAGACAGAGGACAATGTGTTTAAAGCTAGGGTGGTAGTGGTAGTCAGTCTTGCTTTTGCAAAGCTCCACTTAAAAAGAACCTATAGAAACATTTAATCACTTTCAAAAGACCTGGGACATCAAGTCACTTCTCAGGGCTTTATTCTACATGGACTTGTTCCTGCTTAATTTACTCCAGACTAAACTAAACAATGGCTTACTCTGAGAAGATCTACATACAAACAAATCAGGAATAAGAAATAGCTGTGTGCAGAGACAAGCCCTTAGGCCACCCATGTGACCCAACAATACTCCCCTGTCGGACCTCCTTCTCCTGGCTACCACCCTGACTTGCTCATTGCTTTGGTTTGGGACTTCAGCTGCCACTGGACCAGCGTGGAGAGGCTGCCGTGCTCTCAGGGAGCTCAACTTCAGCTGGAGCAGTCTGGAGAACCAGGGCCTTGGGCACCGTATCTTCTGGAGGCGTGCACGGCTTCGTTCCAAACAGCACAACTGATATTTTATCCCACTGATGATACATTGCCATTCAAACTCCTGTTTCACTGGGAAGATGGCAGAAGCTGTAACACTAAATCAGTTAGACAAAACCCAACTTGCACTGAGTCGGGAGTTGATTTTAAGCCAGAAGTGGACTGTGTGCCTTCTCCTTGCACTGTGATTTGAGAATTAATTCAACAAATGCCAGTGACAGTGAGAGCTCACGACAGAACATGGAAAGAGCTCATCTAAGAGAATTTCCATTACTTCAGTGCTTTCAAAAGGGCACATTTTGAAATGTAAAATTCCCATCTGAGGCGCTTAGAGAACTGGCTGCCCAGCCTCTGAGCTTGTAGTTGGTGAAGTGTAGGAAGGCTGGAAAAGGGCACCAGAAAAGCTTGTCTTCAAGAGGCAGAAAAAGAAGGTGGCAACAGAATTCCACCTCCACCAGAGCAGTCAGGACCCTGACTAAAAAGACAGAAATAAATAAAATACGCTAATAGCTAGCCAGGCTGACAAACACCACTCAATACTAGGTTTACTGAGAACGAATCATGCGAAACCAACCTAATGTATCTTTTCTGTGGCAAGGTAACCAGTCTTGTCTAACTCCTCCTCTCCCATGCACGTACTTTCGCAGGGGCATCACAAAGACAACTATCTCACTCTGTTTCATTGTCTTGCAGTATTTCTCGGTCCTTTCAGAGAACAGAATTTAATCCTGTGCTTTAGCCTTTTCTCTTTAGAATAAAATCCTTCTAAAGGGTTGCTTGGTGTGTATGAGGTCAACCAACCTGAAGCTTTAACAGGTTGTAGGGCACCTTTCTCCTGTACCTTAGAGCTAAAATGTTGTGCTTCAATGTTCTGCGAACAGATAGCAGATGGCAACGATGCAATAGCTTTAAAGCTGATACAAAAGAGCATTAATTTGCAACATGCAACTTTCCGAAAGATAAAACAAAAATCTGTTTGCCCACTCTGCAAACATTTAAGCCATGCTTAAGTTTTTGTGCACAAGCGGGTGCGATGCTGCAGTTGGCTTAAGCCAGCCTAAAATGACATTGTCTGTGAAGGAGGCTGCCGTCCCCTTGTGCCAGTGCTAGCATTCACACGGTTGTACTCGCATTCACGTGGTTGAACAGTAACTGAATCAGCTCAATGATCTCACTCAAAAAAACTTCCCTTGGTTACTTTTCAGACAGATCAGAAAGCTGGCCTGACTTACCAGATGCTCATTCATGTCAACAGAAAGGGAGGCGAGTAGGCTGGAAGGAAACTGTCTCCGAAAGTGGTGATGAAAGGAGCATGGTTACACATTGTAGCGGATGCTGGAGTTCCTTGCTGAGCTCATGTAAAGCACACCCTCGCGAAACACTGAGCAGTGCGGTGCGGAGGTGGAAATGAGTGGTAGGAAGAGGGTGGGAATTCTTAACCCAACTTTTCCACTGAAGAAATTAACAACAGAAAGTAGAGTGTAGGTAATCCTACAGAAGTCAACAACACGCTCCAGCCAGACTGCTCCGAGTGCCCAGAGTCAGCCACGTGCATGAATTTTTGCTAGTTCAGAGCTTAATTTAATGGCAGCTCTGCCTGCTCAGCGCCCCGAGAGTCAGTTCCTTCATCAATTGATTTGAACTTACAAAAGTAAGCCACAGATTAAGAGGCAGACTGGGGACCATGCTGGGGCCTTCATCGGCGTGTTTTTAGTACTCGTGACTGTGACAGCTGAAAAAATCAGAACACAAGTTAGTAAAAATCTGGTGGCTTCCTTGTAAAGCTGAGAACTCTTCTTTAAAGAGGCAGAAAACTGAGGCGTGTCATACAAAGATGATGAGGGGACTGGAGCATCTCTCCTACAAGGAAAGGCTGAGGGAGCTGGGCTTGTTTAGCCTGAAGAAGAGAAGGCTGCGAGGGACCTTATAAATGCCTTATAAATATGTTAAGGGTGGGTGTCAAGAGGACGGGGCCAGGCTCTTTTCAGTGGTGCCCAGCAACAGGACAAGGGGCAACGGGCACAAACTGAAGCATAGGAAGTTCCGTCTGAACATGAGGAAGAACTTCTTCACTCTGAGGGTGACAGAGCACTGGAACAGGCTGCCCAGAGGGGTTGTGGAGTCTCCTTCTCTGGAGATGTTCAAAACCTGCCTGGACATGGTCCTGTGCAGCCTGCTCTAGGTCACTCTGCTTCGGCAGGTCCCTTCCAACCCCGACCATTCTGTGATTCTGTGACTTGCTGGAGATCACATAAGCTCCTTGTTGTAGAGACAGTAACAGAACATAATCTGCATTTGATGTGATCGAGTAAGAAAATTACTGTTTTGTGGCTTTAGGTAGGCTTTGCAGATTGCTTTCAACACATCTTACTTCATGGAATTGTATGCCAAAAACCAGATCAGGGCAACCACTCCTCTCCCAGACGTTAAACTTTAAAGCCCGCACAAAATAATAGCGCTGCTTAATGATCCAGCTTTGAGATTTTTTTTCCAAGAGACAAATACTGTTCATTTTTCACAACTGCATTCTTAGAAACTACTGAACTATTTTTGCTAACATTCTTCCTCTGTAAGGATAATAAAAAGCCCTGCTTTCAGGAACTTAACTGAGAGGTTATTAAACAACCCAAATTTTACATATATCTCATTATCAGCTCTGTTTATGATTGTAGAGAACCTGTTCAAAGTGAAAAAATACAAAATAAAAAAAAAGATTAACTACATTCATGTAAGCAGTGAATGACTAACATGGTTGTTTCTGTGGTATTAAGGAGAATAATGCCTAGTTTTAAATATTCGTTCTCGAATCCCTGAGAACAAACAGCGTGTTCTGCATGAGTTCCTCAAGGTCCGTCTTGCTCTGCTTCCTGCCAGGCACCGTCATTTTTTAGGCACATTTTTTCCTGCTGTTAGCTGCGCTGCAGGGCACCATCTCTGAGGTCATTATCAAGGGGTTTCTTTGTCAGCCTGGCAAGACATCTCCTCCTGGTCCACAAAGCCAAGGGCTAGTTCGGTCCCACCGAAATCCACAAAGGTCCCGTGCCAGAGCTGCAGTTAGACATAAGGCTGGTTCTACAGACTCGAGTGGACCTGCGCCAGTTTACCTTATCTGGTGATCTGGCTCCATGAAAACAAGTCCCTAATGACTCACGTCCACCTCATACCTGGTGTGCACGGGAAGAAGTTGTTTTTCAAGCTGAGTCCTACAAATCCCAGCAAATAATGTCTTGTTTCTCGTAGGGCTTCTTTCTTTTAGTTGGCGCTGAATAAAGTACGTGTTCAATGAAGATACTTGCTCGACACATGTCATGCAAAGTGGTGGGACCAGGTGGCAGGGTGAGTCAGGGCGTTCAGTCTGCAGGCACCCTCTATAGGCTCTTCCACGGGCCAGCACTCGGCAGCATTTGCTGGGGAGAAAGCAGCTTCAGAATCACGTTGAAAATTAAGCAGAAGCAAAACCCTAGTTTTCAAAACTGAGCAGATTTACATATTTTTCGTACAAATAACTAGCATCGAAAAATTATAATTTGGTATAAAAATCAGAAAAAAAGCCTCTTTTCACCGAAGCGCTTCCGTTCAGATGGGTATTTTATTTTGCTTTGTCCATGTAAACCAACATCTTGGTGTGCTAATGTAACACCAAAATCTTAACATAAAATTTGAAAAAGCTTTGAAAAAACAGCTTTGAAATCCATTGCTCCTAACTAGTATTGCCTAGTAAATACACGGGTATTAAAAAAGCCTCTGTATACAATCTAATATAAGAATGTAAATTCTAAACTAGATGACTGACAAGAAAATGGATGTAACTTTTTAGCTTGGCAAGGCCCTTGTGTGAATGCGAACACTGTGAATAATGAAGAAGTGGAACAGGTACATAAGCAGTCGTAGACTAAAACTCTCGAGTGTCATTAAGCAGCATGAATGAGGGAAATTATTTTAAAATATGACTTGAAAAAACAAGTCTCCATTAATAAATTATCATCCCATTGTCTCTGCCCCCATAGTTGATTTTGTCTCCCAAGATGTATTTAATAGGTTCACACGAAGTTGTGGTAATTTAGAACTTGCAGGTCATACCCTTGCCCTGCCAGTGTGGTTCCGCAGCTCAGGCACAAATCTATAATGCCATATTTAAACCTGTCATGTGAAGCCCTGAATGGGCTTTGTGTAAATTAACCTTGGTACCTGCGCTGCAGCTTGCACTGAAGGCAGCAGCCTCCTAGTCAGGCAGGCATGGGGATTTGCCCAAAGGAGTAAATCACTGGATATTGGATTAGAGGCTTCTGGCAAGCTATTGTAAAAGATCTGGAAAAGAGTCCTCTGTATCCTGGTTGACTAATACTTTCCATTATAAAGGACTCTTTCTTTGGGAAGCATTAACACGTGGTTTGTTTGTTGCAGGCCTTTGATATTTAGCAGGGGAAGTCCCAGAGGCTATAGTGGTACCTATTCACTGCCCAGAGAAACGTGAGTCAGTTTTACCTGTATTGTAAAGTATTTAAAAATGCTGTGTGTCTGATTCATGCACAAAGAGAGATTAAAATCAGGCTGCCACCCACATCTGTCTGGCCTGCCCCCACTGCGCAGATGGCTCAACTGCTCTTGAAACATCAGCCGAATTCCCACAAATTACAGCCTGACATATTTAATAATACTAAAACCTGAGCACAAAGATCTCAGCTGCCTGCAAAGCAGGAACTTTCAAGGCAGTAACAAGGTGGACAGCTATGGAAGGAGATTTCTACAGCCGTCACTTTTAATCCTCCTATATTTGGAACAGGGGTCTTAAATTCCTTTTCCTTCTCTGGCCAAGGTTGCTAAACATCGTAGATACCTTGTTGTGAGGCTGAAAAAGCCACGAGCACTGCTGTCGGAGCACAGGGGTAGAGTCAGAGGCATTACTTAGGGCTCCCTCCAGCAAGCCCCACTCCCATTCCAAATGCAAATGTAGGAAAACGGCACAGACCCCCAAGCTGGCTCACTCTCCCCGCGCTCTTTATGACAGCAAAGGTAGGAAGCAAGGGAACAGTTCATGTAAGAGCGCAACAGTTCCTGTGCTGATACCACCTCCTCACCCGCTCCTACCAGCCTTCGTGAGGGCCCTGGGCAGAGCACTTTGCTCTTCCAGCAGTGGGGATGAACAAGTCCGTTCTTCCCCAGCCCCGCACACAGGCCTAGCATGGCCTCATAGTTCTCACGTGCAACAGCGGTCGGCACGCAAGGACTATGAGGGCAAAGGGAAGGACGGCATGGTGAGGCGTCAGTTCCGGGGAGAGAGTTCTCCACAGAAGACGCCCAGTGTAAATCCTCCCAAACTCAAGTAGCCCAGCATCCTTGGGGTCACACGGCAAGCTCACTTCAGTTTCAGACAGCCTATTTTTGTTCCAGCTATTCCCAGTCTGTCTGGTACCCCATTCTGGTTGGCAGGGGACTCACCCGTGTGCAGGCTGATTGCTTGTCCTGGGCTCTCAGGATTAGTTTGTCTACGTAAAGGAACAAGCATTCAGTAAGTGGTGATGATGCAATACTGCTCTGCGTACACCCTGAAAGCTGCTTTCAAAGCAGCGCAGCAAGCCCTTTGGAGGGAATGCCTCTGGGTCCTCACGGGATGCTGGCTTGTAGTAGCTAACACGGTGTAAGTTACTCTCCTGGCTGACTGAATACTACCTTCTCCTGTGTATAAGTCTCACAGTATTTTAGTTGGAGGGCTCATTCAGTTCTTGTTTTAAAAAAATGTTTCACAAGTAATTCATTTTTACTGTGATGAAAGATACCTGTCTTTTTGTCAGTGCCCTTTATACAAGAATCAAATAAATGTCCTTGCCAAGCAGTTTTCCTAACAGGTCAGAATAACTATGGCTATGTGGAATTCATTATGAAAATACAGTTAGGTACATTTAGCTATGCTGCCAATATAATTCATTTACTATCTTGTCATTGTACCTGCAACACCCAACAAATAACTGTAAAATTTCCTTTATACAAGATGGTATATAACTCCTAAAGTCAGCTCTGTGAACAAATTTAGCTGTTTCATTTAGACATAACCTTCTTTTTTTTATTTAAATATATTAAATTAACAATACATTGTAGCTTAAAAGTCTGTTATAATAATAAAGTCTCTCTAATAACTCTTGAAACAATTTTTAAAGTTACTAAGTAAAGCTAAGAAACCTGCCAAAATTGTAAATTGTTTATATATGTCTCACAAGTTGTTATCTGATTTCTAATAAATAACCTACTGGGCTAATAGAAAATGGGATGTTTTACCCACCAATTCAAACTGTCTCATGCATTGGCTCAACACTTTCCACGTCAGCGATATTTTTTTAATAAATAAATAAATACACATGCACACACACACATATATATGCTATACGAATATACAGAACTTCAAAGTTTCTTCTCCAAAAGGCTATAAATGAAATTATTATATGTGTGTAATATTTTGTGTATCTTGCATATATTTTCTAAGCACTTCAGAATAATTTAACATGAAAGCTGAGAAAACACAGTATTATATACAAGATTTGACAAGGATAAAAGTGAAGACTTTAAAACACATTTTGTTTAAAAAAACTCTTCTGAAGAGTATACTTTTCACAGTAAAAAGGCTGTTGATCCTGAAAGCTGTCTGAAATCCCAGGCCCAGTTCCATTTCTACTAGTATTTCCTTCACGTTCATTGGTGTTGCTTCATGAGCTTTAGCAGAAATACAACAGTTTTCAAACGGCTGTGCAGCAGTTTGAAGTTCAGGACACACAGGCTCTGGCACAGAAGTCTCTGTTCCTACCAGAACATTTCCTCCAGTAGCTTGTGACCACGGCTGAAGCTGTGTGAAAAGTACTTCTGCTGTTGAAGTGTCTCTTTCGCGAGAGTCCCCCCTTCTCTTCCAAAACTCTTTTGACTTGGTGAAGACTTATTTGTTACCATCTTGTTATTAAGAGCCTGACCTAAACCCATGACAGCATTACGTACTGCTAAATTCAAACTCATATGACCCTCATCATCTTCTTTATATCTAAGGGAATAAAATTGAAAATACTGAAAATACAAGCTACAAACATAGCATTTACAGCAGAAGAATAACATCTAATTAGACTGCCAAAACTGAGAATGTCAGCAGTTAAAAGATGAACTAGATTGCTATTTATTAGGTGGCACTCAAACAAAAGACAATCTGTGTGAAGGAATACCTGCATGAGGGTTCCAGTAAGTAGGTTTTATAAAATGTACACCACATAACAGAAAATAAGAGATACCTATTCATAATTACATTTTATTTGCTGGATTTTCTTGTCCCAAAATGGAGAGTATGGCTTGTTGACACTACAGAAGCTGTTGATGTATTTATATACTCTCTGTGGTAAAAACAACTTGCAGGGTCAAAAAATTTCTTTTAACAATCTAGGTCACAAGAATTTCACAGCAGTAAAACCTATAAAAGCAAACCCACCTTTTTTTCCCTTGGTTTAACCAACTTTACACTAGGTTTTCCATTACGATAGTGAAACCCAAGTAGTAAATTGTTTTACGCTCGGAATGTTTAAAATGGAATCAAACGGAATCAAACTTAAGATAGCATTTAATTAAATATCTGTATCTCTTAAAACGTTTAAAAGAAAAAATACTTTATGATCTGAACAAGAATCAACTGGTAACATACCTGAAATGAGAATGACTGCTGAGTTTATGAGCTTTTCAAAGATGTGGAGTCAGTGTGTAACTCCAGGAGAAACATTTCTGACAGATGTGGCATTTATATTTCAGAATGCCATTACTCTTGGAAAGAAAGAATGTTAGAGTCATTGAAGGCTTGCATGTATATATGGCAAAAATTAATTCTTTGTTGAAAAGGAGGAAAACCACACTGACTAGCTGAAAACCTTTTTGAAGTTAACTTCCTAAAACATTTAAAATGTGTGGGGTTTAGAACTTGTCTGATTAAGGAACTCCAGTGAACAAGGAAATTCTCTGCATTAGCCACCAGTACTGCAGACATCTCCAACAGCAGTGTGACACATAGCTTCCACTAAAATATATTCATTTTACATAGCAGTGATTGTAACTCCGAAAGCTGAGGAAACAGGCAACAAGAGCGCATAAACTACAGCAGTCAAAACTGTATTTTAATGTTATGGCCAAGCTCACCCAATTAAGAGTGATGTAAGCTTTACACACTTGGTAGTTTCTCTATTTTCAGGTAACATATTAGTTCTAAGGATGGAGTACCAACACGAGGAGGGAGGTGACATTGGATTTTAATCCCTGAAACATTTTGCTGCTGAGATTAGGATTGGCATGTTCTTTTTTTTAAAAAGAGGAGGGAGGGGACTGGCCGAAGTTCAAGACTGTCAGTATGCAACTGCATGCACGTAAGGTGAGCTCACAAAATCTATAGGTAAGGATGAGTCAGGTATTTGCATAATACTTGCAAGAGTCCTAGAAATGTGTGCAAATAAATACTTGATTTGATCCAAAAATGAAACATTTTATTAATTCACAAGAAAATAAACACACACAAATTTGGAACTTTAGTCTCATTTATAGCAATAAATTTTATTCTGCTGTTTAGTATACTCACCACGTGCTCTCTTGCAATGCAGTCTCAAAGTTCATGAAGTCCGTGAAGTCAAACCACATCCTTCAACATCACAGCTGTAGGCATCTGAATCATTGTGTGTTTCAACATGTTTATGCAGATCATACGCATTCTTAAAACTGAAAACAAGGTAAAACAAATAACAGATATAATAGTACAGAGGAGTAGTCTTGTGGTTAATGTTTAGGACTGGGAGGTAGTAATTTTTGGCTCTGGTAATGGCAAGTGAAAGCGGAACATGTGTAAATCGCTTCTCTGCCTCATTTTTTCCACCTGTGAAAAGGGGATAGTACAGACCTTTCTTTGATGTGCTCTGGATTTCATTTTCCATTCCCTTTTTTCTTCCCACACATCCACACCATGCCCAAATCTAGGTAATTTTTCCACAATTGTGTTGCAAGGCATCACCCTCTCTTTCTCTTCACACAGAGAAAATTCTTGCCCATTATCGATCAGTCACTTCATCGTCTCTGGTCTAGAAATTCGGATTATTTTCTCCATCCATGTACAGTGTGAACACAAAAGTACTTAAATATTTGTTCACTTTATCCCACTTCCAGCACAGGCAAAGGCTAGACCTCTCACCTCCTCTTGCAAAGTTAAACATAATTTACCAATGCTTATATATGCAACTTGGTCCATCACTTCACATCACATCGCCACTTTTTTTTTTTTATTTCACTGCTGTGTGGCATCATATGGTGAAAGCAGAGAAGAAACAACCACAGAAAAATGAAAGTGCGAGACAGCAGAAGGTATAGTAAGCCTGTGGCACAAAAATCACTGAAAGGAGAAGACTTTGACTCTCCCAGGATACAGCCAGCAATCATTTAGAATGGCAAAACCCACAGTTTAAGGCACTACCACTATGTATCTCAACTTGTTGTGATGACCATTTTGTAGTACACATGCCAGGAAAATTCACATTTTAACACACCAGTCCTAGTTGCACCAGAAGATCATGAACATCTCATCATGAACGTCTCAGCAGCTGAAAGCAGATGAACAGCAGATGAATCTATTAGATTTATTCATTGAACAGTTGATTGTTTTTGTGGTTGAAAACTTTTCTTTCTTTACTAACTCCTACATAAAACACTAACTTGGTGCTAAAGTTCTGCTGACACAGCTACGAGCCTCAAATTTGCCTACCTGCTGTCACAGAGGTGACAATGGAAAGGATGTTCATCACAGTGTCGGAATCTGATGTGTGCTTTCAGTGAGGAGACGCTTGTGCATACCGTATCACAAAGGGCACAGGTAACACGATTAACTGGAAAAGACAGTAGAAAGAAAGATACTTCCTGTTCTGTATTGCAGCTTCACCAGGACATTGTCAGCTATGACATATGATAAAAAATGTATTAAAATATTGTATTAAAATTAACAAATTATAGGACATTTGGGAATAAAATATACAAAGAAAAAAGATAGAAATGGAATGAAGATACAATAAAGAGAGTGGTGAAATAATGGGCAATCTTCCAATGTTTCAAGTTACTTTCAAAAAATAGATGGTAAGGGAAAAAGATGTAGAGGATCATGTTTCACTCTCTAGGCTCTAACAAAAAGGATGATTATCGTCTTGCCCTTGGCACTTTGGGAGGATTTCTAAAAGATGGATGTTGTCTGGAGGCCTTCTGACAGACAAGCACTGGCAAATCTATTTTTAGTGTTTAAGGTATTACCACTCTTAAAAAGGTGGCAGAAAGAATATGGATGCACTTGCTTAAGGCATAACAACGCTAGGTGCTTGCGAGGCTGCTAGACTACAAACTGCAGTGACTGAGGCACAGATTCGCTCTGCGGACTCTGGAACTGGGGAGAACCTCTTGCAGACTGGCAGGCAGGACTGTAACATCTGAACAACCGCTTGCTTTGCTGCATTTGAATCAGCAGCCTGATGAATGCAGTAGGAAGAGTCTCAATAGAGAAGTTGTTGATTTAGGAAAAATCTGTGATCCAGAACTTTGAAACAATGCATTGTTTTATAATCAGCCCAGTGCTTTACAGGTGGCCAAGAAAACACATGCAGTTGAAGTGCTCATGTTTTCTCAAAAAAGGCAGTAACTATAATGTACTGTAACTATTCTGGAATCACTCCCTGCATAGGCACTTTTCCTCATAGTTTGTCTCAGATAAGTAAAGGGATTATTTATTCTTTTATATAAGAAGGGATTATTTTTCTCTTTCCTTCCTCAAATAAATAGCTTCACGTGGAAAACTAGTCTGGAATAACTTAATCTGCAAAACCGCATCAGTGTAGTTCAGCAGTCTCTTGAAATGGGAGTATCCAACAGTTTATTTAGTTGTCTGGCATGTAAACGTGTCCATGTAGGGAGTGATTTCAGAATACTTCCAGCATTTGCATTTACATCACAGCTTATTCCAGAATAATTTCTTATAGGTAGGCAAGCTCTTTAACAGAAAATTTCAATATTTATCTACACCAGCAAGCTATTATGAAACACACTGGGGTAAGAATCTGAAAATGTCATGTCTGCACTGGCAGCCTGCACTAACATGCTGACATGTATGCTGCCAGAATTTTTAAAGAAAGCTGAATCATGAACCAGGGAACTAACTGGCTCTTGTATCTGAAGGGATTTAGGTTGTGCCTAAACAGTTGGACCCGGGAATGCCTCCCAGCTCCCTCAGCCAAGTTCACATTGCAGCTGGTTCGCTGTGGCTTTATGGGACATGACACAGGTTCACCTCATCCTTGTACCTAGGTCCAGCCACCTTGTGATTTTCCCTGCCTGTGCAAACAGAACACAGTCTGAATTATCAGGGGACAAAGACAGCCAGGCACACTGTACAATTCACAAAGGTTTAGCTGCAGCCAGAGTGACCAGAGACAAACAGTCCAGCTAGCCATATGCTCCATTTAATGTATCAAATCTATCTGAATGTGTTATGCTTGAACTTAAAAAAAAACCCAACAGCATATTTAAACTGCTTCATTAGCTAACAAAAACAAAAAATAATTTGTATTTATTTCCAATTTCTATCCAAAATCACCTTGAGACAAAGGAATAAAATTAATCCAGTAAACAAAATAAAAATAATTCTCTATTTTCTATTATAAAATATAAAAATTAAGATATTTTAGTCGGATGCATGTCCACTATAAAACTGTTTAAATACGAACATGGTCAGTCCTGGTAGCTCACAGTAAGCACCAAACCAAATGCATAGCTGTTAAGCATCCGTGTGTTGACTTGCAGACAGTGAAAAATTAGGTTTCCTTAAGAATGCAACTAGAAAGTAGAATCTACCCTGACTGAGCAAGTCTGCACAAAGCTGCTTGTATGTTTATACAACCTAAATGACTGCTGCCCAGGTTTGGCTACATGGTTCAAAAATTCCCATTCCCAAAGCAAAGACCCACCCGCCTCTCGGCTTCTGCATTTCCTGTATGTCCAACAGCAGTATCACATGGGCTTCCTCGTGCTTAGATGCTGTAGGATTCTTTCCCAGCAAGTCATAGCTGTTGTAGTATAACTTGTGAGAATAATCTGGGGACCTCAGGGAATTGTGGCTAGGTCAACGAAGGACTACACCATTTGAACGAGGCCGATTATGCACTGCAAGGTGAGCAGAGTTGCAGCCCAAGCTAAAACACAGCTTTGGCTTTAAACATGCCTCTAGTCATGAAAGCAAGTCAACAGAGATGCAAGTGAAGAATAAGCATCTGCACCGGAGCTACTGCAAAATAGAAAAGCCCCTTAAACTTTTTGATTAGAAGGTATGAAGCAGGGAATTGTCATGCTTCAGAAGGAATGACAATGAAATTCCTACTTTCCAGCATTTGTAACACTGTTGCCCTAGTTCCGTATATAAATTTTCTTAGCTGATGTAATGATACTTATAATAACTCTGTAGTTTATCAAACCTGTTCTGTACAAGGTGACCTTGGGAAAAATAAGTTTTATTTTAAAAAGGTCTGACTTACCATGTCCCCTCATGTGATCTCGTAGCAGCCTTTCATTGGCAAAATGTTTCTGACAGTTCTGGCAAACAAATATTTGTTCGGAATTTAAACAGAAATTATTTAGTGCCAATACAAATAACTTATGAAAGATTTATTAATTAATAACCTCGAGCTGCCAGTTTCATGGATAAACTAACACAGCATTGAGACTGTTTCAATATTCTTTTTCATTACCAACACCATTCAGAAGAAAATTTAATTTAGGCTTAATAAAGAGAATTGTTTATCAGTAACTTGATTTTATTCTAAACAGAATAACAATCTATTCAAAATACTAACAGTTTGAAATTTGAGCTCTTCTGTCAATTACCTAGAATGCACCTACTATTACCTAGAATGCACCTACTTTCCATCGCCAAAACATCCACAGTTCCTCGCTATACTCTTAATAATTCCTAATTATAATTCCTAATTATTAATTCCTAACTATACTATTATATACAGCACTTAAAAACAGAAAAAAGCAACTACTTCTCCTTTCCTCTTTAGCATGCATAAAATCACGCCAACTATTGCACAGCTGATTGAGGGAGTGTTCTGGTGAAGAAAATACTTACTGGAAAAGCAAAGCTGAAGAGAAAAAAACCTGCCTTTTGACCTGAAAACAGTTAAATGATCAGTGGGATTACTTGCAGAGATTTTGTAATCCAAGGTTGGCTCTTGTGGAGGATCTCTCTTCAACAATCAAAAGTCTTTCCCATTCACAGGCAGTTTCCCAGTGTCAGTGGAATGTCACGCTGTGCCTTGGGCACCGAGGGAAGAGAGGCAGTGCAATGCCACAGCTGTCGAGTGAAAAGATTTTCTGCTGAAACAGAGATCTAAGGGTGTTCTCTTGCTCACTTTCATTACCCTAATTTGTCAGACATGCAAAGTCACGAGAACTTCTATGCTTCATGAAAACAATTGCCTTCCTGGAATAAACCCTGCTTTCCTGCAATTGACTTTCATGAAAAATAGAAATATATATGAAATTATGTGTGCACATTATCATAAAGCATCTTAAATGAAAATATCTTAGAAATATAAAGAGAAATAAGAGTATATCCACTTACTATCTTCTGAAACTTGTCTGTTTGCATGATCAAAAAACTTAGTGTTATTGCAGAACATTCCTCCACAAGTAGGACATGCTACAACTCTTTCTTGCATGTGGGTTCTTAAATGATCCCATAGCTTATGCTTTCCTTTAAATATGCCTGAACAACCTAAAACAAACCACCAGAAAAAAGGCTGCATATGAGTACTGTACTCTTGCTTATGTAGAAACAGAAAAGGCTATTACATCCTTATGTCTTACTGTTATATTATTAGAAACATGAAAAAAAAGCTTCTTCTAGAAAAAAAAAATCAGACAGGTACAATTACAAACATCACGTGACATTTAACCCCATAAATACCCATGCCAAAGCCAGATTATTTGTCAGTAATCAGAATTCTTCAAGACATGTTGGTCACGCATCGCTCTTACAAAAATTTCAGTTTTGACTCAGCAGAGAGCATGCTGCTATACTTTCCATCCTCATGTGTCAAAGTTGTTGACTCCACATGTATGCTCATACAGTAGAACAGAGATAACATTCAATACTATTTCTGTTGTGTGTCCCCCCCCATCCCCCATCACAGAACTCCAGCAATCTTCATGGTCTCTGGAGAACCAGGAGAACAAGATGGGGTTGTGAATATATGTCAATTGTAGACCTCCAAAAACTCTGCTTACTGACCTGTTTTTATCTTCCCATTTTCTGTCTTTACGTGCACATTCACATAGTGGTTAACCACAAGCAACCACCTATCCACCAGGCAATCTTTGCATATAAATAGCTATGCCCTCAGATCTCTTGAGCTCATGAACAGTCTGGCACTGTGGACACAGTGCAAGTTTTAACAGCACAAATAGAAAGCTCTGGCTATTGACATGTGACCAATAAGGGGGAAAATCCCTAGCAGGTTAATGCATTGGTGTAAATGGAGCTGAGGAACTACTTTCAGGAGAAAACTGCAGACAGATGTGAAGGAATAGCCTACCCTATCACACAAGGAGAAGCAGCCACGAGTCTGTCCCATCTACCTAACAACGATAACAGCTATGCAGAAAGCTACCTTTTTAGAAAGGTGAGATAATAGCCTGGAACCAATCAAAGACTCCTAAGAATCAAGAGGACTAAATTAAAATTCAAGAGCAAGAGGTAGGGAGAGATAAAAATATTCTTTTGTGGATGATACATGATAAGAGTAATCAAGTGAATCAAACTCAGCGATAGGTTGGATACCTTTAAGTCTCAGAAATTAATACATAAAATTAATTTAATGAAAATGATTTGCCTAGTTCATTTAACCAAGAAGGTGCATCCAAAGTTCCATTTCTACTATCCATGGGGACATTCTCTCAAGTAGAACAAGAGTCTAATAGTCACGATAGAAACCCACATCCACTCCAACGGGTAGAATATAGGCAGCTTCCTGGAAAGGAGTTCTGAGCTCCAGGTTAACATACTTAGTAAAGGGACAGAACTCTAAACCCCTTATTAAAAAACAAAGGAAATCCTAAAACCTCATCTTGCCTACAATGACGAAATGTAATCATCAGTGTCTCTTTCACCTCAACTGTATACAGGATACTTCTGATCAGGAGGGGCCATAGAAAAAGGACAAGCTCCTCTGTCTAGATCAGAAGCTGGAAGACTGATTATTCTTCTAGTGCAATGTGAAGGTTCGTGTCTCTGTGTAGCCCCAGACTGAAAATGTGACATACAGGACATGAGGTTGAATCTCCCTCTTACATCCTTCCTTTGTGAACTCTGCCAGGGCCCTGAGCATACCAAAAGCCTCTGGTTACCCTAACCAGCCTGTAACCATCCTTCTCTGCAATCTTCTTCTGCAGCCAACTCCACCCTACACATCTAAGAGATTAGTTGCCTGTGTTTGAGGACTGTCTGCTCTAATATGATGATGCTGTTCAAGCTTCCATCACACTTCTGTGAAAACAGCTAAGCTGTGAGAAAGAGCAGTGAAAAGCCTCAGATGGGGCCTCCTCTCACACACTCTGTGGTCTCCGGCTTGGCAGCTACAGTTGCCCACCCCGGAGGTAAGTATGCTGTGCAGTGCCTTGCGCCTCACTGCTCCTACCTCTGCTAGCACGACCAGACCAGCTTTGTTCTTCTTGTTCAGGTTCTGTGAGGTTGCACCCTGTCAGCGAGGTCCCTGCCTGCCTGTCACTCTTATCTCCCAGTTTGCCTTCCCTTGCAGAGCAGACCACTCTTGCTGTACCCTCACAAACTCAGACCAACTCAGACCACCAGCTAGTATACTGAAGGTCCCTGGAAAAGACTGATCACTTTCTATCTGTTGTCCCTGTTCCATGACAACTGCTTCCTCACAGAGATGAGACCTTACTGGCCTGTCCTTGCTTGTGAAGTGTGGTAGTGTGAATGAAAAGTTGTCTTTCACTACCTGGACATTATGATTCTGCATGTCACTTTCAAATGTATACCACCACCCTGTACATCAAGATCACAAACTGCAACAGACCCTGTAAATCCTAGGACCTATTCTTTTGTTCCAAGGCAGGATCAATTACACCTTGGTCTCAAAAGAGGTCTTCTCAGTTCCCCAGTGATAGGCAACCTCCATAATTTCAACAGGCAAATGCTACAGCATATTAAAATACCCTATTAAAATGGCTTTCCTAACTTCTAACTTGCACATCTCTTGTTACAGCTGAAGCTCATTACTTTTAATCCTTTCTAGAGCAGACATGGAGAACAGATGATTTCACTGTTCCTAACAGCAGGGCATTTCTTCAAATATGTTTAAGACATATCGTATTTCTTTTCTTCTGCATTTCCCTCATCCCCATTCTGTTATGTAGGCTATAGAATCAGTGGAGTCACTTCACCTGTCCTAATGGGCTACATTTCCTAAAGCTATGATCACACTGATGTGTGATTTTTGTTCCTCTAATGACTACAGATTCTACACTATAAGGTCACTAGAGTGAGTTCCCCAGCAAAAAAATAGTGCACCTGTCAGCTAATCTCAAGAGGTAAAAGGAACAAAATTATGTTTCTTTGCATCCACTGACAGGATTTTGTCATCGCTGCAGTGAATAGCTAACCCAAAAGGTAACTTTCACCCATAAATTGAAGAGACACATATCTGGGAGGTTCACCAAGAGGATTCCAACCAAACTTGGACTTTGTTGACACATTTTACAAGACATAGCCAAATTGATTGTTTTAAAGCAAGCACAGAATGATCTGTTCCAAGACCAGTCTCCCACAAATTGTCTCATTATTCTTCAGCAGGAAGTCTTCTCTTCTGGAGAGGTTCTGCTCATACACTTTGTAGGTTTGAAGCTGAATGGCATGCACATCAAATGGCAGTCCATAGTTTAGCTCTTACTCAAACAATCAAGGCATCAGCTATGAAAGACTGTGAATGGAATGTGGCTTCTACAATAAAGCCAAGGGCATAACATCAGCTTTGAAGCCATGACAATAATTTTAAGACAAGAGGTAGCTAGCAATATAGAGAATGCATTAAAAATGCTCTTTCTCACCACCGAACTGACAAAAACTAGGACAGCAATAAGTGTGCTTCCCTTGATTTGAAGGGAACAGACAAGGGAAAGCAAAGAGTAAGCTCACCATGAAAGATTATTGTGAGGGAGACAACCCTGATCCTGAGTGGTACAATATAAATGAAAAGTCTGTTTGAATGGCATATGAACTATCCACCAGAGGCAGAATTACGAGGAAACCCAACCCTGTTCAGTACAGGCAATTCTTAATTTAGACTAATTGGGAGTTGAGGGCATTCAACCCTATGGATGACAGGAATTATTCTACTTAAATCATGGTGCCTATACAATAGAAATGCTTCTGCAGCCTTTTAAGATAGCTAAAAAAATACTTCAAGATCTCTCACAAGTTCCAATGCAATATGTAGCACTAAGTGAATTTTATGAGAAACACTGCAGTGAAATACTTTTTGAAATACAATTTTGTTTATATGAACTACCTTTCCAGTGACAATAAACAGCTTTCTTCTCATCTGTAATAGTTTCTTCCTCAGTAGCATAGGCATGAATAGCAACATGTTGATAAAACCACACTGGGCTATTGAAGGTAACCTAAAAACAAAACAGGGGCATGGAGAAGACAAGATGGTTTTGGCAGGAAATGAACTGACAGGAACATAGAATT
>Ga0065711_1037737_pt1 | contig 19520 bp, 16 predicted proteins | sample Hoacrofraction12_FD_59098 | JGI IMG/M metagenome (GOLD analysis project Ga0065711, IMG submission 59098) | Hoatzin crop microbial communities from Cojedes, Venezuela - Epithelial fraction 12 v2 (version 2) | ecosystem: Host-associated > Birds > Digestive system > Esophagus > Crop | place...
CCCTGCCCCCCCCCCGCCGGCCGAGCTTCGCCCTGGGCCCCCGGGGTGGGGGGTTCACTTCACCCCGGCCATTGGGGTGTCCGGCTTGGCCCTCCCGCCGCCGTCACCCCTCGTGTGAGGGGTGGTGAAGCGGCACCGGACGGAGGACAGCGGTGGGGAGCCAAGGGGCGAAGCCGTCTCCGCCTCGGAGGCGAGGGGGCTGTTTTAATTATCATTTTCTTACTGCAGACCACTAGCGCTGCAGGTCAGCGGCGGGGGTCACCGTCTGGGTCAGGTGCCGCTGCCGCTACTTGTTCAGTCGCTAAGAATTCGTGTTCCGGCGAAGCAGGTTGTTAAAAATGAATTACCGCGCCCGGCTGGAAGGGCGAGGCGCGCAGCCTGGTGCGGAGGGGACTGGTGTGCTGGTGGCACTGGACGGCCCAGTTTGCTGCTCAACGGCGGCGAGTGACAGCTGTCAGCTCGAGATAGAAACGGGTCGTTGGCCGAGTGGAGCAATAGGTAGAGCGCAGCAGCCCGCCGAGACTACAGAGGGGGATTCTCAGAAGCAACTCGGTTAACGGAGTTCTGCTCTGCGTGCTTTTCTTACCTGATCGTTAAAGATTAAAAATGTCAAAACCAAAAAAAAAAGAAGGTGGTGAAGCGTTTGGCAGCTTTCCCAGCTGGTGAGGTCCCTTTTGCACAGCCAAAATACATATCTCACGGGAAGAGAGTGACTCAGTTTGAAATATAATCTTAAAAATTGGAGTATTTCTCCTGGTTGCAGTCTTCAGCAGATTTGTCTAGTAGCGTAGTCATTTCTTCCATTTTTAGAGATGATTCTTGTTTGACAGGTGTAATGCTTTAGAAACGAAAAGAGGAAATCAGACTAATGAACTCGGCACGTACGAAGAGGGCTGCGTAAAGTGATTTCGAATGCAGAGTGCCTGTGTCATCTGAAGACATTTTTGCCTTACAGATACCAAATTATTTTGATAAGTTGTGGTCCTTTGTTGTATATGTGCTAATTCAAGTGAGATAATATCCATTAAAAAGGGCAGAATAAGCTATAGGAAAGATATTTTTTGCTTTTGGTTTGCTTGTTTTAGTTGAGGTAATGAGCCAACTTTTATTTGATCTAGATTTTGAAATATTTGCACTAATTATCTCGTGTGCTATTTAAACCAGCAAGTTCAGGAGAGTGGAACAGAATGATGTTTTTCTTGGTAGTTACCTGGTAGTAAGTCCTGAAGCAAACGCACTTCCTCCAGACAACTACCTATTTTTTTCTGACATGTGATTGCAACCATGAAAAAGAAATACATTATCTGCAGAGGTTCAGGTTCAGCTGGAGCTCGAGTCTTTCATTCTCCTTGCCTTTAGTCTTTGTAATGTAAATTATCCCTAACTCAAGAGTACGATATCAGTCCTGGAGTTTGAGATTAGAAATTCCTTAATGTCATGAGGCAGTCAGTCGTGCCAGTCATGAGGGACGCGCTCTCTGGTACCGGTGTCTAAGTGGCTGCTGTTGAATGCTGTTCCCACAGTGCCTGTTTTGATTGCTTTTTCACCACTTCTGGTTCTTAGGTAAGACATCTGTATATTTGTGATTTTCATAAGAACTTCATTCAAAGCGTCCGAAACAAAAGAAAGAGGAAGACAAGTGATGATGGAGGTGACTCTCCTGAGCATGAAACGGACGTCCCAGAGGTTAGTAGGTGCCAAGTGGGTGTAGGATGCTTTATCAATTTTTGAGCATGTTGAATTTTGACTTGGATGTTTTCATGTCAGGGGAAATATTTAAATTGCAACTCCACTGAAACTGATACGGAGTTACTCCCATTTTTCAGGAAGACTTTTTTCTGAAATGTAAAAAGAGGTGTGATAAGGTAACTGGACAGCTTCATGTACATACTGCTTCCAAACAGAGAGCTGTTAGGACAGTATTTGATACTAATTCTTTTTTTAAACGTAAAAATAAGTTATTTTCAGTGGTGACTGAGGCCGTGATACGGTTCTTTGTTACCTAGCATGCATAGCTTTGCAAATACGCTAGAGAATCCAATAGCTCAGTCTCTCTGTGTTTGGGTATATGCTATCCAGGGATATTAAGCTCCTCCAGATCTTCACATATATGGTATTTCGGACGCTACTTAAAACTACCTTCAAATAATCTGGAACATCTTTTTGTTTTCAGGATAGGCCTGTTTCGGTTTTTTTTTTCCTGTGCTACAGAACTCTAGAATAATCTCTTCTCTGTTCCGTTGTGTTCTGTATTTGCTTTGGTGATGTTTCTGGTACTGTTGACGCTACAAAAAGTTGTGCAGAGGTGATGTTCGTGTAGCAGCTGAACTCTGGCCCTGTCAGCAGAGCCCTCTGCTGGAAATGCCACCCATATTGGCAAAAAGCGTTTTATTTCTGGAATAAAAAGCCACAAAGAATCGTTTTATCAGCGAAGCTGTGTCCACACGCCTCCTGTGTGGAGGTGTTGAAAGAGTAGCAAGTTTTTGGTTTGTTTTTTCTTTTTTTTTTTTTCAAAGATACTTGACATTTTGGTGTAGCTGTTTGTGTTTCCATTCTACAAGGTTCTCCGTCAGAACTCCCACACAGGCTCTATGTTAGTTGCCAGGATGATTGGTGAAGGCCCAGCTGGCATCTAACAACGTTAATGCCATAGAGCGTGCAGGGTGTTTGGTGGTTAAAAACTGAGAGATGCACATCGCCTAACTGAGTAGGGAACTCTGCAGCGTGTCAGTTTTAATGCCATTTTCTTCCTGGTTTTCAGCAGAGATTCCTTTTGTCTTTGAAACATGGCATTTTCCACATGATCTTCATCCTCCTTCCTGTAACCACCACCACCACCCTTGCTTTTAAACAGCGCACTTCCCACTGAAGTATTTGAATTTCATTTCTGCTCTGTCTCTGTACTCTGTTTTACATCATAAGCCATTTGTTCAGCGCCTGCTGAATTGGTATTTCATGTGTGAGCTTTTTAAACCTTGTGGGAACAAAAGGTTCCCCTTTGCTTGGAGGTTGCAGAGGTGTAATTGAGAGCAGAAATTGCCCAGCAATTCTGTTGACAGCATGTGAACCAGAACAAAAATTTGTGTTTCCCCAAGGCTATTTTGGTCCTTTAGCATTAACAAATACAAAATATACTTAGATTTGTCAGTACGGCAAGCCGATGGGGTTCTGAATGCAGGCAAGGAGCAGTCCTGTTGAGGAAGAAATAGTTATTTTTAGATAAATCTACATTTCTGCCTAGTAGAAGCTCATCCACTCTCCTCTGCATCACTTCCAGGTTGACTTGTTCCAGCTCCAAGTGAACACTCTGCGACGTTACAAGAGACATTACAAGTTGCAGACTAGGCCTGGACTCAACAAGGCTCAGCTAGCAGAAGTAAGTGACGACAGAGGTAGTATCATCTCTGTTATTAAAAAAACTTTTGATCTCCTCTGCTGAAGCGCACGTTTCTTGGATGCTAATACCTGTAGTGACTCTCTCGCTAGTGTGTAGCGTGTGCTCTGCAGAAGGTTTCGGGGGATGACGCCAGCAGAAAGCTGTGTGCTTTCTTTCACCCGAGACAGTCACGGAATACGTGGAAGCTGGCTCTCAAAAGCATGTTTTAGTAACTTGCTTTTCTCTGCTTGCTTTCCCTCCTTGTTCATGATCACAATCCATTACCTGGAGGGAGCAGAAACAGAACCTAGTTTCCAGTAGCTTAAGTGTTATCTGAAGATGGCTGTTGTACCGAAACTCAGACTTACACTACTGGTCACCTTAAGTGCCCCTATTAGTCTTTCTTTCCTCACAGGCTCTTGAACTGGTTGGAATTGCTTCTTATTAAAGGCAAAATCACTAACCATGACTCAGATTCTTTACTTCCCTCCCTTGTCCTGATGTCTTGCCATTCTGTATTAAGTCAATATACGGCTCTTTCCTTAAGGGCCTCTACTGCTGCATTCTCACCATATGGGGCACTTGTTAAGAAAGAATTTTCTGTAACTCTTTGTTATTTGGGGTGTGTATGTGCTCTGCTCTGTTTCCTGACTTGATCTGAAGGCATTCTGGAGGAAAAGTCTTCTCTAAACTTGAAAAAAGCATAGCAGTGACAAAAACAACCTTGTTACCATGCAGTAAGCTGAGGCTTTCACAACTGTCTGCCCAAAGCTGTCTGTTTTGCTTTCGATTGAAAGAACAACAACTGGCAGACCAAAAAAGACAGCAAGACACTGTCTTGCTCTTTCAAAGCCAACTGGAGAATGAATAAACGGAGTATACAGAGTGTGTAGTGTGGTGCATGTAGGAGTAAGGTGAACGAAGCAGGATGGGTGTATGTCCTCTTTCGTAGTTCTGATTTGTTACGTTCTAACTAACCAGTCCCTAGTCTCTCAGCTGCCTCCTGCCGTGAAGGACTGCTTACTTAGGCAATTTACCATGAACGTGCCCAGGAGGGAAAAAAAAAAGTAGAACTACTATGTGAGCAGAAAATAAAGGGAGCCTAACTTAAAGTTGTCACACACTTCCCAGATTTCCTGTGAAGTCTGAGCAGCTTTGACCCTACGCTGGATCCTCGTCCAGCTCCCATGCTTGAATCACTGCTGCCTGAGGCTCTTAGACTCCTGCTGCTACCCCACCGTAAGGAAAACTCAAACTTCCATAAATCTTCTTGGAGTGACTTATTGCTCAGCCTGCATTAACATCCAGTTCTGGAGCTGTGTTGGGTACCAGAAAAGAGCTGCTTCTACACAAGAAGCGGTTCTCATCCAGCTCCAGCATGTTTTCTACGTTCATTTTCTGAGGAAAAAGCAGCTAATGGTTCAGGGCTTATGCTAGTGTCAGAGAGGGGTAGCCCTAACCAAGTCCCAGCACTCCCACTGCAAACCCCCCGTGTTCCTTCCAGAGAAAACTTACCCAGTGTGTTTTCCTTTGGACTGTAAAACGTTGCCACATCTGGTTCACACGGCAAAGTGTTTCGGTATTTCTGATGCTCTCCTGTAAAGTACTGAGATTCAGGGAACACTTGCTCTCCAAATAATCTCGGCCTGAAGTGCCGCTTAGGAGAGGCTGTGCCGCTTTGGCAGGAGGACATTCTGGCTTCCAAATTCCGCTTGTAGGTTGGCTGCAAATACTGCTGACATAGCAAGACTGTGCTGTGTTCATATGCACATTTCAGCTGTAAAGGGAGAGAGAGGTAAATGAGGACTGACAGTTTGAATTGGTGCAGGTTTGACTAAAAGTGCCCATAAAATTGTTTTTGGAAAGTGAAGAGAAACCCTGTTGTGATTATGTCTGCTTTTTAATTTCAGAATTTCTGTCTCTTTACGTGTTGTCCTTCTAGACTGTCAGTCGTCACTTCAGGAATATTCCTGTGAACGAGAAAGAGACGCTTGCGTATTTCATCTACATGGTGAAGAACAACAAGAGCAGGCTGGACCAGAAATCAGAAGGTAGCAAGCAACTAGAATGAAGATTAACAAGACTTGGAGTAAGAGAGACCTTGAAGGAACAGATGGTATTGTGCATTTTAGGTATAAAAACTGTTGAAGTATATTGTAAATTTTTTTTTTAAATGCAGTAAATCTGGATGACAGAAAGAAATACAGACATTCTTATCACGAGTATTTGAAAACATGTGCCTGGCATGTTTTTGAAGACTTCTTCCCCTCATTTCAAAGTCACATTGGAATAAAGAAATGAGGATAATGGGAAACCCAAGTAAACCTGTAGGACTCTGGAGTTTGTCAACTCAGTGTTTTAAACCATTTCTGGAAATCTGCATCTTAGTGCAATTCAGATCACAGATGGAATTTTCTCACTGAATTCAAACTGCATCACAAACCACCATGCACTTTGTCTTGGCGCAGGACTGGAACAGCGGCAGAGATAAAATTCGTTATTGAGGTGCGTTGGTCAGAGGTTTGGCTGAAGCTTGTGACCGACCTACACGTGCTCTGCCTTGCCTTGAGTCAGCGCTTCAAGTCCCAAACTTCTACAAATGCTCCAGCTCACCAAATCTACTCCAGTGAACTACTCTGAAATGGATTATTTTTTTTTCCCATTTTTCCTCCCGCCCCTTCCGACATGGATGCCAAACAACTCTCTGCAATCTCTTTTTCTAATTTCTTTTATTTAAGACCTCACTAATTAATTGTCTGTAAGCATTTTAAAACTTCTGCGTTTCCTCAGAATGTGCTATTAAGGCAAATACAGCTCATTTGCTGGGTTTGATCATGTTGGTAGAAATGCTCATTTAATTCACTTATGCGTATTATCCTTGTATTCAAGGCTGAGTGATGGTAGGAGAAACCGTGGCTTAAGACATCTGTCTCTTAATCTCTGTGTCAGATCGGGTACCAATCAGAAGTGATGCGAATTTTCTCCTGAAGCTCGTCTTTTGCAGGTGTCACAAAACCGCCGTGCGCGTTCGTGGGCTCAGTCTCTGTTTGGTATAAAGCAGACTTACGCCAGTGGGTGTAGCACCGCAGCCGGGGTGGTGAACTGGCTGGAACGCGATGCGTTTCATCTCTCTCTGCAGTGGGCGAAAAGCGTCGAGGCACTTGCCTTTTGTGAGCGCGACGGGTGCTTTCACAAGAGCTGCGCGAGTGGAGGGTGGCGTGCTGGCACTCTGTAACTGGGTGCAGTAGGAGGAGATCGTTCAGATTTTGTTACTTAAAGCCAAGGTGTCCTTACAAATAGCACAGTGGTTATTTTGGCAAAAGGAGCTTATAAAAGTGTTGGTCGTGACTGACTGTTCTCCAGTGACCTCAAATTCTATTCAAGGGGATCATGTGATTTAAAGCACCACTCTGTTTCTTTGCTGTCCTAAGCAATGTCTCCGTTCTGTTACAAGATGCCAAGACTCCACACAGAGAGTGTATTCTCAACAAGCCTTAATCAACGAGCTGAACAGTAGAAAACTTCGGCTAGCATTTTGTCGATGGCAGGTGTTAATATTCCAAAACTGGATAAAGCTTTGTTGAAGAGCTAAACACACAGATCATGGTCCCAGCTTAGTACTGCATCATGTTTCGTAAGACGTGAAGGGTTCACTTAGTGAAGCCCTTGTTGAATTTCTCCCAGGGTCTCTTTAAAAGTCAAGTTGCAGTTTAAAGCAAGCTGTTCACCTCAGCTCTGAAGTGTTTGCTAATACTCCAAAAACATTTTCAACAAACTTCAACATGTCGAAGTCCTGTGTCATAGGCAGAAATACTCTGTTATGGCACACGTCCCATTTGTGAAGTTTAGGGGGATGTGATCGTTTCAGCATTTCCTTGTCCAACTCAGTATGCATTTTAAGAACGTCAGCCAGGAGAGAGGTTCAAGGAATGAGGAGAGAATGTCTTGTGTCGGTATTTCATGAATGTTTAAAAATTTCCTAATTATGCTGGTCCTTTGCTTATTGAAAGGATGGAGCAATTCCCACATCAGTCAACATGATCTGGCTTCTCTCATTCAGGACAGATAGCTAAAAGGGTACGTTCTCTGACTGCATGTTAATCTTCAAAGTACTCATGTAATCAGAGGATATTGCCAAGCGAAAAGGAGTTGCTGAGTTGAGAGGCTTATGCCTCATTGTAACTTCTAGACCAAAACTGAAAAATGTATTTTGTTTGGGGTTTACTTTTTTGTTGTTGTATTTTATTTTGTTTTACTTCGAAGAGTAAATGAATCTGTTGGGGTGTTTTAGCAGCCAGCAGCAAAATGATTCTTTTCAAGGAAAAACGGTGGCAGGTTCCATCTGTTCAGGTGTATTCACTGGAATGCTTTTGTGCAGAGGTGGTATCCGGGAAACTTTTTTTTTTCCTGGAAATAGTCAATTGATATGAAATGTGATCCTTGTTGGTTTCACTCTAAAGCAATTATACTTTTTTGAAGAAAATCTTAGTGGAGTGTGGTGACGAAGAGATGTTTACCAGCCATTAGCAGTAGTTTATAAGGTGGAAAGCTTGGAGGCAAGGCACCAAGGAAACAGAGAAATCTTTGGCTGTCGGACCCCATGGCCTTATAAACCCTTGCAAATGCCTTATTACCTTGTTCTCAACTTAGCTAGAGCGAAACGCCTTGAGCGAGAGAAAGCCGATGTCTTGTTGGAAGGGTGAGCCGCGGTGTGGCTCCCACGCTATAAACTGAGATCACTCGTCAATTCAGTAGCAATATCCATGTTCAGGGTGCCTGTGATTCTTGAAAAGCATTTAGTGTCTAATAACCAGAAAACGCAACAATGCAATCGTCGTTCTGCATCATACCGTTCTGTGTATTTGATTCCTTATGCTGCATGCCAATTAAAAAAGACTTTCCAACTTTTTGTTTTAAACTTCAAAGTAAATGTGTTTGAACCTCACACTTGTGAAGCCATGAGGTGAGACGTTTTCTCAGCACTTTTAGGTGGGACTTGTTGGAAAGGTGGAAGACCTAAATCGCTTTGGCTGGTATAAGATTTTTTTTTTTTTTCCTTTTACATTTTGCTTTTCACAGATGAAAAGATGGCCTTAAATTATGTCTAGCTTTGAACCATGGAGCACAAGCCTTGGGGGCATGGAGGATGACAGATGTCATATTCCATTTATAGTAGTGGAAGCTTATTTCTTACAAGCCTGCATAGGTGACATTCACCCTGGGGCAGAGGAACCATCTTGAAGCCCTCCAGCCATTATATAGCCTAATTCAATTACATAGCCTAATTCAGTTCTCATTTAAGAGTTGCATTAACCTCATTAGACTTCTGAGTAGATCCAAAGCCGTTAGTATGAAATCCAAATAACATGGAAACATCTCTTCCGGGGTTAATTTCATCCTGTATGCTGACCCTCTGCTCCCTTCAAGGGAAGGAGAAGAAATCGTTGCTGGTAGTTATTGGCTTGAGCTCAGCCGAAGGGAGTTGGAAGCATGCGAAGACTGGAGTCGGTGGCAATCTGATGGCTGAAAAGTGCAAATGTATCCAGGGAGGCTGTGTCAGAATGCAGGGCTTTTTTAAATTTCTGCATCTCAAAGAATACTGTATATCAACCTGAAGCAAACAATTGCATTGAAAATTTATGTTTCTTTTGCCAGGCACTTCAGATGCTCAGCCTGAGAAAAGCAGAGTGGGCAGGTTTGTACCACTTGTTCCCGGTACTCTGGTGTCCCAGTTCTCAGAAAAGTGGCTGTAAACCACCAGATAGCCTAGAGTGCAAGACTTGACCAAAACGTTTCAAGTCATAGAATCACAGAATCATAGGTTGGAAAAGGCCTCTAAGATCATCAAGTCCAACCGTCAAGTCTGGCATTTAAAGTTAGTCTTAGGTGCAAGCTGGCTTCAGAGAGGCTTTGAAATCAAGAGCCAAAATAATCTCCAGTAAGTGCGAGTTTTCAGGCGGGTCACGACGGCACAGAGAAGACAAAACAGGACGTGGCCCCCAGAGAGACTGAAGGAAACACGCTTCCACCGTTAGCAGCGTGGCGGGCGATTTGTCTGTGTTAGCTCTTGTAATGGATGTTTTATGAGAGGGGAAGAGGGGGGAGCTGTGCACTTTACGTCTTTTGGTTGAGCCAAATGTAAATACTGGTGGGAGATCTTCAGCAGTAACTGCAGTTGGAGGGGAGAGGATTGGTCTGCTAGGGGACTGTTGGTGTGAATTCACAGACCGTTCTACTTCCCCAGAGCACTAGAGTCACTTTGCCGCTGCGGTGGCAAGGGTGGGTAACACGAGGTGGCCTCCTGTACAAAAGGAGCCCTTGGACTGCCCGGAGTATTGACTGAAGAGTCCCAAAGGTGAAGGAATGTTACTGATGCCTCACTCCTCTTGTCACGGATGCCCTTTAGCCATCTCTAGCTTATCAAGTCAGGGAGCTTTCATTCTCCACTTTCAAAGCGCGAATGAACTGTTACGATGTCAGATGCTCCTTGCACTTTTCACAGCTATCCCTGGTCTCGCGTTTTTGACTTGCCTGTGAGCACATCTGTTCGGAATGAATTAAATGGTTGAAGAAAGCATGGGGAGAGGGGGAGGCTCCTGCCTTAAACCTGAGCTTCCCTTGCAGGCAGCTCTGCAGGCCATCCTGTAGGTCAGTGGGCTCCAGGAGCCTCCTGCTTCGCTGAGCCCAAACAGGGCTGGGCTTGCTCCTGTCCCCGCCTCAGCTCTCTGCTCCGCGGCGGGAGCGCAGGGGAGGTGAACAGCAGGCAGCTTGCGGAATGGCTTGGAGTCTGCTAGCGGGCTTACTGGGAGAGAAAAACCGTGTTCCCTCTTCTGTTTCTGGCCTCCATGCGTTGTGCTGATCTTATGCCAAATGTTTTGGACACCTTGTATTTTTAACTGTGTAATATAGCTGTGTATTGTTAAAGCAACTTAGTAACTTATAGCAAAAACTGTAGAACTCATTTCTCTGAGGTGTAGGAAATGTCCTGCTTCCACTGTGTATGAGACTTTAACTCTGTACTGTCTGACAAAGATAAAAAGCTGAATTTCACTTTAATAAATGATCTATCTAGCAACAAGGCCTACATTCCCTTCTGTTTGCCTTCCTGCCCTTAGCGCTGTTGGCTCTCGAGCCAGGGGAGTTTTGCTTGGTGTGGATGTTTCGTGCCAGGGTTCGCTGCTTCACGGTCGTTTCCCACCCACCTCCCCGGGGCCAAAAGTACGGCAGAGGTGGAGGGGAGACTGGCCCTGCTGGTGAGGATGCGTCAAGCCTGAAGTGGAAAACTCAGGTGATGGGATATTATGTGACAAACCTGCGGGGGTCGTGTGGATGCAAATCATGGAGGCTTTTGAATGCAGCAAAAAGACGACTCACGAGAAGGATGGAGGTTGTTGGAGAGCCACGTGACCTTGCATTTTGAGGGGTGTTGGGCTTTTCTACAATGGGGCTATTTTTTTCCCCCTCTGTCATGAATGTGTCAATCAAGTGCATTGTCTCCATTGATTCATATTTCTTCAGTTAATCTTCTTTATGCTTCTGCTTCCTTCTCAGGTACACCCTTGGCTACTCTTCGTGCATGACTGCTAGCTCCTGTTGCCCAGTTGAAGCTGCGTCCCCGCTGGCCAGGTGGGCGGTGCTCCAGGGCGATGCTGGCACGTAGCATCCCAGTGCTCAACCAGTTAAGCTGCAAGACCCTTTTCCATGTAGTGCTTTGTTTCATCTCTTTTTCCCATGTCACTCTTCCTCCTGACCATCAGTCTCCTGAGCAAAGCTACCTCACTTTTTTTGCTGCAGCGAGGGAGTGAGTGGTGCCAGAAACTGGGGCTTGAATACTTGTTCTCCTGAGCCCATCATGGCGTTTCCTAAGGCTCGGCCGGCACTGGCTGGGGCAGGATTTAGCTTTGATTTTTAGCTGGGAAGGAGGCTGTAGTGTAGATTTTCAGACACTTGGGCTCTCACAGAGAAGGATGATAGGATGTTAAGAGCTTTACACTCAAAATACATGACCTGAATTTATCACTGTCAAATTAAATTATGCTGTTGATGTGCAGTAACGATTTGCATAGATAATTCTCCCTGAAACAATCCCACAGCATCTCCTGTATCCTTATTCCTTGGCGCTGTCCTGCAGCCAACCAACCTGTCTCCTCCTCATCGTTCAGTTGATGGCAAGGGCTCAAATGCCCTCTGGGAGGGGGGTGGCAGCTTGTGTTGCCGCTGCCTGGTGACTTCCAGCCGTGCAGAACGTGCCCGTTTATTCTGCTGGTGGTCCCCCCGTCCGACACCCCCAGGTACTGGCTTTCAGGAGCGAGGGAGTGGGGGCTGCAGGGCAGAGACCTTGGAGATCTACGGTCACATCGTATCGGTGCTTTACTCTGCTGTGAGAAACTGTCCGCGATCAGTTCTGTTTGAGTCTAATTTTCTCTCGGCTGAAGACTGAGTTTGGTGCGTTGGGGAGCTGGGGGAGGCTGAGCTGGCGTGTCGGAAGCAGATCCCAGTGTCCTGTGCCTGCGTTTGTGGCCATGTCTGGAGGCCTTTGCGAGGAACCAGCATCTCTGCGAGCAAGGCGACGCGCTGCCATGCTACCAGGGTGTTGTCTGTCTCCAGGAGCTCTCAGCTGAAGCAGGCAGGACCGGAGGAGACAAGGAGTGCACCACAGAAGGAGGAGCCAGGGCAGGGCACTTCACAGGGATCACCTGCACATTGTCAGACTTTTTTAGGAGGTGTCAGGGAAAGGTCTTCAGGTGAGGACAAGGGCAGTGTACCCCAGCGGAAGGGGAAAAGCTGTGTTGTTTGCATTCCCAGACTGCTGAGTGTGGGCTCTTCTGCCAGCACAGCGAGAAGGTGTCCTGCCAAACGAGGAAAGGCAGAAGGGCTGGAAGAGGACAGCTGTAAGCAGCGACCTGTTGTGCTGGTGCCGTCTGTAGCATGAGAGGGTCTGCTGGAAACTCCAGTGGTACAAATAACCTCTGCCAGTTAATCTGTTATCTGCATAGACTAACGAATAACGCTGCTCGATCTCATGCTTGCTCCCTGCCAGGAAACCCACAGAAGATTTCAAGCTCAAAACCAGAGAGGAATCTGCTCAGTCTGCCTAACGAGTTCACGCTCAGAAAAGGAGCCACCAGCAGCTTGACCCGAGGATGGCCCAAAGCCGCCCGTCCCTCGGCTCCCAGCTGCCGTGCGAGGGCAGTGTGAGCCCGGGAACCCGGGTGCTGGGGGCTCTGCAGCTGCACCTCTGCGCTGGGGACCAGGGGTGGCTTGCTGTCCCCAAGGTGCCTCCTTGGCAGGAGCTGGCTGTCCTTGTCAGATGCCGGAAGCAGGACTGGGCTGTGGTGGGATGTGGAGATCATCAAAACGGTTTGCTTGGGGTTTTTTTTCCTTTCTTTCCTGATTGGACATTGAAATTGAACACGTCCGATTCTCGGCGTGAGCCGCCCCGCGGCCTCCTCACAACAGTGATGGAAAGCAGACTTCGGTTCTCCGCTCCCCGGCAGAAAGGGCAGCGCAGAGGATGGGAAAAATGCGAACGTGGATTTAATGGTTTTATGTTTTAGAGACATGGCTGAGTGCGCAGGGGAGAGCCTTGGGGCTTGCTTTTCTTTTTTCCCTTTTTTTTTATTTTCCCTGTATCCAATAAGGGAGGACTGCACGGCTCTGCCAGCTCTCAGTCTCACTTTGCCAGGCGCTGGAGATGATTGCGCGTCTCTCATCCTTGCAGGCAGTGTTGCCTTCTTCCCGAAGCACCTCAAAGCCCCCTAATGTGCTTTCACTTAATTGTTTTTGGAACTTTCTCCAAGGTCTGTTTCTTTTAGGTGTTGCAGGCAGTCCTCCGTGATCAGCAGGGAGCACCGAGCTGCCTGTGGGGAAGAGGGAAGTGTCACCTAGCTGAGGTGGCTCTGCCGCTTCTCCCACCACACGTGTGGACTGCCAGGGACCGGAGAGCACGATGATGGGCACCACGTTAGCCGGCTCGCTAACCCAGGTTGTGGTCACAAAGCAGAGAGGAGGCTCTGAGTGCAAGAGGTGTGTGAGCGTTGCCCGTGTCTCTTCCTACCCTTGATGCTTGTGTAGGCAAGTCCGTCTTTAGAGAAGGGAAGGTGGTGGGTTGTGTCCAGTGGTCCTGGAGGCAGCTCGCTCGTAGCTCACCTTGGTGTCTGGGTTTTCACCATCTCCTGCGCCTGCTGAGCAGACGGGAGGCCGGCAGCCATGGCCTGGCAGGCAGCCCTGAGCAATCTGATCTCCTGTTTGGTGGCTTGGTCCAAACTGCAGGCCCTTCGTTGGGCTGGGGTTGGAAAGGTGCCACATCCAGCCTCCCTGCACGGAGACGTGGGGTAAACAGCCCAGCACCTTCCCAGCTCCGTCTGGCCACGGAGTGCAACCAGGATTGCTGTAGGTGTCCCAGAACAGGACTGTTCAGCCCTCACCTGTCCAGTCTGCCCTGAAAGGATCTGTGAACCCTGCAGTTTGATGTTCTCGTCGTTCCACACCCACCTTCCCAACAGAACCAGGTTGTTGAATTTTTCCCTGGAATTTCCACTGGTTTACTGGCCATAAAACCTGACCCTCATGTTACAAATGGAGCCCTTGGTGTACTACTGCTGGCCTCGACTCGCCTCAGCCCTCTGTGTCTCTCTTTTCCTGGGGATAAAGAGCAGGTTGAAGGTTCTGCATTGGTGCAGTGGTAGCACTGGGTACAGACAGGGCTTTTCTCATTAGACTAGCACAAACGACAGTGCCGAGGAGCTGCTGTCCCTCACCAGGCTTTTTCTTGTCCTCCCTTCTCTCCTTTCGCTGATCCTGCTTTCCCCACTCCTCCCTGCTGCTCATCTGCTCCAAGTCCTTCGTGCACTCCCCAGAGCAGGCCAACAAAGGCATCCTCGCAAGGGCCTTCCCACCTCTCGATGTCAGGTTCCTGGAAGTAGGAGCCTAAAAGGGCACTGGGTGTGGAATTGCGTGGGTTTAGCCCTGAGCAGCTGGCTTGCATCCCGGACGTCTTGGAGGGCGAGCTGTTGAACGCAGCAGCCCAGGCTTGAGTTTGAGTCGAGCTGATGAGCTTCAGTGCAAAGCCGGTCCTGCCGCTCTCCGTCGGATACGGGACCAAAATCATGGGAGCTAAACTGTGAAGGTGAGCAGAGGAGGGAGTTTCGGCTTCACGCAAGCTTTGTGCACTAGCTCAGGCTCGTAGCTCCCTCCAGCTTCCCAGTTTGGGAAGGAGCTCCCGGCCGAGGCAATTAAACCAGCCTGCTCCAGCGCCCGTGGGTCAGTTACAGGCCATGAGAATTTTGTCAAGGTAACTGCAGTCTAAGGAAAAAAAAAATTTAAAAATCCCTTTTCCCCTCAATTCCTCAGCTTTCAGCCACTAGTGACACCATAAATTCCCCTACTTCTCTGGTTACTGTAAAGCCTTTCAGGGTGGTCAGGACCTGCATTCCTCATGCGAAAGAACAAGCAGGTAAAAAGGAGACTTTGCAAGCGGGGACCTTCCCCACCTCAAGTGTCGGTCGCAAGTAGTCAGCGAAGTTTTCCATCTGAACATGAGGAAGAACTTCTTCCCTCTGAGGGTGACGGAGCACTGGAACAGGCTGCCCAGGGAGGTGGTGGATTCTCCTTCTCTGGAGATATTCAAGACCCTCCTGGACAAGGTCCTGTGCAGCCTGCTCTGTGTGACCCTGCTTTGGCAGGGGGTTGGACTGGGTGACCCACAGAGGTTCCTTCCAACCCCTGCCATGCTGGGATTCTGTGAAGTTCCAAGCCAGCGCTCTTGCTTCGCAGTCCCTCTGCTCAGGCCTCTCGGGCACCTGCCTGCCTTGCCCTCCTCTCACCGTGAGCATTCTCCTCCCAGCCTGCGCCTCCCGCTTGTGCTCCAGCAGGTCCCTCTGGCTCCTTGGCCCCTCTGATCTGTGGGCTCCAGGAGCTGCGGCAGCTCCAGGTTTGCCATTGCTCTTCAGCTCTGGAGTAACCAGGAGAGACAGAGCTTGTCCAGCACCACGCAGCTACGGAGATGGCACAGAGTCCTGCTGAGCAAAGTGCCTGGCTGTTCTTACCCCTTGCCCTGAGCCATACAGCACTGATCCTCCACCAGATAGCCCCAGCTCCCAGCCACCTTCCATCCTGGACCTTTAACCCTGCTGCTGCATGGGACACGAGTGGGCTGCTGTGCCACCCCACACCATCCAGCTTCTCCTGAGGGCTGTGCTGAGATGTCATGGGAGAAGATTAGTGGGAAATGGGCAGCAAAGCATCATCGCTGCGGGAGGAGAAGCTGGCTAATGGGATTGCTCCACCACTGAGCGGGACAAGGATGGGTCGTTCTGCAGGAAGCCATGGTGAGCACCTTTGCTAGCTCCACACCAAGCACAGGAGCCTTGTGAGAGAAGTAAATGCTCACTGAGAAGTGACCAGCACCCCACTCTGGGGAAGGGGCCTTCATGGAGTGGAGCAATGAAGGTTGGCTTTCGAGAGGCAGGGGCATGGGGTGGTGGTGAATTTGTCCGTTGTTCAAAGGATGGTCTTGGGAAGATTGCCCCAGAGTGCAGTGCTCTTGGTCTTCTCCCAGCACAGGCAGCTGCACAGAGAAATACACCCTGGGGCAGAGCTCAGTACTAGCAGACCCAAGCAGGGATAGCCCTAGGGGTGAAAACCCAGAAAGTTTGGATTTGTTTAAAAAAAAAAAAAGGAGGAAAAAAAGTGCTGAAGCCTTCATCTGCCTTGTGGCTCCAGAGTCTTCCCATGCTTGGACGTCATTTCTACAGCTATGGATTGGAAATGCATCTTCTTTCTAGGTGAGTCTCAGAATCACGTGACTCCAGAAGCATGGAGATTTGAGGACGAACTATTGCATGTCGTGAACTCTGCTGCTGAGGGGGCCTCTGTTGAACAGAGAGCGTTCCCACCCGAGCAGTGCTCCCAGGAGACAGTCTGACTTGGGAGCCAGCAACTGAACTGAGAGGCTCCAAGTGTTGGGAGAGGATCAAAAAGCTCCCCTGGCAGTAAATCTTTCACCTGCCATGTTACTCACTGGGGCTTGTGGCCATTCCTCCGAGGTCGGCCCCGGGTCAGGATTTCTCCTGTCTCTTTAGCCCCCAAACCTGGAGATTTTTGTCTTATCTTTGACGCCATCTTGACACCGAAAACAAATTATGACCCAATTACCCTTACTGCGAGGGGCTGGGGCTACCTTAAATGGCCAGAACTGTCAGGCGCTTCCTTAAGAGCAGATAATTAGAGTGGGGTGCGGGGTGGGGAGGGGGGAAGGACTTGGGGGGACCCCTGGCATGGGGCTACCCTTGCCCCCTGCTTGGCATGGTGGGAGGGGACCATCACCAACCCAGCCCACGTCATCCAGTCCCGCTCACTCTGGCCCAGCCTCTGCAAGGCTCGAGCAGAGATGGGGTCCCTGCTGGGGTCCGGGCGGTTCCCCCCGCCCCATGCCTCCCCCAGCCCCGTGTCACCGGCTGGGGCCAGGCCAGAGCAGCCCCGTGACAGGAGGCAGCAGCCCTGGCCCTGGCCATGACCTTCGGGGCGACCTTGAGCGCGTCCCTGCTGGAGCTGGGCACTGGCTGTGCCTCTCGTCCCCAGCGGGGACATTTCCGTGCCCACCCCAAGGAAGGAGCCAGCAGCAGCTGAACCGCCATCACAACCAGCCTGAAACTCCAAAAATAATTCCTTTTTCTCTTCCTCTTTCAGCGGCACGACAACGCGCTCTCCTGTGCCGCGTGCCCAGCGCTGCGCTCTGCGCCGAAACCAGCAGCCGCTTGCGGGGCCGACGCCAGCGGAGCTGGGTCCCAGCCCACAGCCCCGGCCATGCTGGTCTGGGGGCTGCTGCCCGCGTCTCTGCCCGGGCCGGCGCGTCGGGTGCCCGCAGAGCCGGGTCCCTGCCGGCATCCAGCCCGGGGAGCGGGGAAGCAGAGCCCTGCAGCAATGCCGGATGCTCCCCTGGCCGTGCGGGTTTGCTCCAGGTACCCTCACGCTCCTGGGTGAGCTGGTGGCTGCGGCTCGGGTCTGTCTTTCCCTTTTCTTTTTTTCTTTTCTTTTTTTCTTTTTTGTCAGATTGGTATTTTATTTGGCTCCATACTGTCTACCGAGCTGTCCAGTGTAACCCTTCCCTCGCTGCTTCTGAGATAAGAATGGGCTCCCCCGAGATCAGATAAACAGGCCCATAAATACCTACAACAACAACAAGCAGGGTCTGGGCTTTGCTGGAAGGGAGGGGGGGGAAAAAAAAGGGGTGGGGGAGCAAGAAAGGAGCCCTTTCTTTACACGCCAAACCCCAGGGGTGCAGAGCGTGGGGTGGGAAGCGCCCGACAGCCCCTCTGCCCCCCAGGCTTTGCCCCCTTGGGCAGGCAGGGCAGGCAGCAGGGCGGCCGGGTCCCCTCCGCCATCCCTCGTGGTGGGATTCCGGTGGCGGGGGACACGGCACGTCTGATGCTGCCCCGGGGGCCGAGCGATCCCTGCGCGCGTGTCCGCAGCTGGGAACTCCAGCCTGCGTGCCGGGAGCGTGCTGCATCCCAACGGCATCAAGTTCACGGCAGGGTCGAGCCTTGGGTGTGTACGGACGCTCAGCGAGGCTCCTGGATGGCCAAAAATCCCAAGCCCGTGGCCAAACCGTTCTTCTCGCAGCCGGGTTTGGCGCGGGCGGCACCGGGAGCCGTGCCGCTGCCTGCCGGGACGCCTCTCGGTCGGCTGCCCGAGGAGGAGAGGCTGCGTCTGCGCTGGGCTCTGCCCCCCTGCAGCTCCTCTCCCTTTGGGGGTGAAGGGGGTGCCCCCGTCCCAGGCCGGACCTGGTGCTGAGCTCAGCGTCAACACCCCTTCCAGGCTCCGGAGCCTGCGGTGCCGAACGGGGGACGGAGCTCGCTGCCTGCAAACACCCCCCCTAAGCATGCGTTTTGGGGTTCAGTGATGCCTCAGGGTACAGGAAATATTTAGTGCCTTTTTTTTCACCCACCTTCCCCCGAAATGCTGAGCCGATCTCGCAGGAAAATCCCCTCACCGAGCAGGGGAAACCCTCTGCAGAGGTGAGAACGGAGAGGGTTCCCGCTCTCGGAATCGCGGAGGGGCGAGGGAGCCTGGCGCTGGGACACCTCTCCCCGGAGCCCGCAGCCAGCGGGTGCCACCGCCAGCAGCGCAGCCACCCTGCGGGCGCAGGCAGAGCATCGCCCCGGCTGCGCAGGGTGGCCCTGCCCAGAGGCAGAGCTGGAGACCCCGACGAAAAAGCCACCGGAGGTTTTTGGTGGGGTAGGGGAGGGTCCCCAGGCTGCAGCCGACGTTCCAGGTAGAGCCTGGCGTGCCGAGACCGAGGACACCGAGTCCTCACGCAGCAGAGCACGTCCCGGGTCCCCCTGTAAGCCTTTCCCTCACCCCGTGCCGAGGGCAGCCCGGCTGGTGCCGTACGGGTACCGGGATACCGGGATGCGGGGACAGGGGCTGGCGCACGGGAGCGGGGTTGGGGCTGGACGTGTCCGTGGGGCGCTGGATTGGTGTTCGCGATGGCTTGGGAGCTTTCCCGTAAAAACGCAGCCCTGTCAGCGATTGTGACACTGCTATTTAATAGGATATTTGAGGCTGATTTTTCGTACATTTTCTCTTTTTCTTTTTTTTTCTTAAATGTGTTTGGGTGTAGCCATGCCCTGTTCTAGCCTCCCTCACGGACTCGGGGCCGTGCTAAACTTTTTCCAGCCGGAACAAAACGCCAGCGCTGCGGGCATTGCTCCGCTCAGGCAGGCAGTTTTCAGCTCGGCCTCGTTCAAAGAGACCAGAAAAGAGATCAGGGGCTGGGAAGGCAGCCGTGCAGCGGCTCCGAAGCGAGCGAAGGCTGATTCGCGCCGCCTGATCCTTCAGTGAGCTTTAATTACGCCGGCCGTGCCCCCCCGTGTTTGTGTGTCCGCCCGTCTGTATTTGCACTCGCGCACAAAGCGGTTGTAAAACCCGCGCTGCTTCCCCGCCGGTGTTGCGGGGCGAGCTGCTGTGGTTCTGCTGTAGTTATTGATCGACGCATCAGCGGTTTATAGGAGTTGCGTCGTAATTTCGATACGTTTGGTCGTGAGCGAAAGCTTTGTTTCGAATAGAAAATGTAATGCTCCCCGCTGAGCCCTCGGGTTAACCCTGCGGTAACGTTCGGCTCTCCCCCACGCCGGCTCTCCTC
>Ga0065711_1037738_pt1 | contig 19520 bp, 9 predicted proteins | sample Hoacrofraction12_FD_59098 | JGI IMG/M metagenome (GOLD analysis project Ga0065711, IMG submission 59098) | Hoatzin crop microbial communities from Cojedes, Venezuela - Epithelial fraction 12 v2 (version 2) | ecosystem: Host-associated > Birds > Digestive system > Esophagus > Crop | place...
CTTGCCGGCCGGTCACGTGACGCGGCGGCGGGGCAGCGCCTTCCGCCGCCATTTCCCGCCCCGCAGCCGGTGGCGGGGCGGAGCGGCGCAGGCGGCAGCGCGCGGCCGGGCTCCAGCGCCCTCACGGCGCAGCGGGGTGAGGTGTGAGGCCTGGCGCTACCCGGTCCTACGGCCGGGGGTTTTTCAGCCCGAAAGAAAGAGAAATGCAGTTCTTCTGAGAGATTGTTTATTGTGCAGTACGTTTTAAGTAAAAACCAAGACTGGTGAAAATGAAATAAAGTACAAAAATAAATACACTTTTGTAATGATATTACAATTCCACACGAAATAAAAAGATAAATATGTATAAATACAAACCATCAAGTACAAAACCAAATTCTGGCACTTGTCAAGAGAAAGGCCTCATGAAAGTTAAAAAAAAACGTGCTACAATGTTTTATTACACATACTGGAAGCATGCTTAAAGGTTTGGGTGTGAAACGGGAACAGAAGGTCAGCCTCCCCTTTTACTAACACTTAACATTGACATAAACACATTGCCTATGCTAGTAATAAATCGAGCACACAAAACATCTTTACAAACGTCAGTCATCACCCAGTTTGTCTGCTGCAACACAGGTGAGTCCTATCCCTGGACATTTCCCCCCTCCAGCTGCTTTCCAGTCCTCGGAACCGGCGCGGAGCGCTGACGCCCGCTGGGCGAGCAGGAAGCTCGCCTCGGGCATCTTCTGTATCATGCCTGGGATTCTAAAGATCCCTAGCATTTGTATGAAGGAGGCAGGTCCTCCACTGGTGTAAACTCTTTAAATTTACACCATTCGGGTAGGCCCTCCCTACCCCCCCCTTCAAATAATCGCCTCAGTGAAGAGCCATTGAGCAGTGTCATTCTTCAAAGTGTTTAGGTAGCATTTTTCCCATTTTCCAAGTATGCAGTTTGCGTAACTCCCTGCATGGGATAACACACCTGTTCTGAACAATGCCACTGGCTGCAGAGGACAGACTGGTGGCAGATAAAAGCCACAACTAGAGCCACTAGCAAGCCAGTTCACTGCCCATGAAGATACTCTCCTCATCTCACCATTAACTTCCTCCTGTATGCTATTCAGCACATTTAAATTTTTGGTCAATCTTTTTTCTCTTACAGCCGTGTTAACATGTTACAAAGCCTCCAAAGTCAGGGCGCTGCACTGTATTGATACTGGGAAAGCAACAAACTATAACCTGTTCCACACTCCGGCAGTCAGCTCTCTCCCAGTCCCGTTCCAGGGCAGAACAGTCAGCGCTGCAGAGACTCACACAGCCAAGCTTTCCTCTCTTGGACTTCGAATGTTAACATCATGTCTCAAGTTCATTAGAAGACAGAAGTTACAGAATTCCACTCCCCTCAAGTTGGAGCATAATATCCATCAGTAGGAAGACAAGGCAAAATATGAACATTAGCTTTTAATGTTAGATTTTCATAAATATGAGAGTGTGTTTGTTGGGCTTAGGTAGCAATTTCCCCGCCCCCCCAAATAACAATTTCACTACAAGGGCCTGTCAGATCATGGTGGAAGACAAACTGCTCAGAAAAATTGCAACTGTCATCAACAAAATGTAAGATATCTGAATTATTATTATGGACAGTCATTTGTAAGTCTGAAATGATAAAACAATTAAACTCTTGCCTTCTGAAATTTTTGTAGAACATACACTTCATCTTGGCCAAAAGTTGTTTCCATAAGAAAATCCACTAGACAGCAAGGAAAAAAAAAATCCTAGGACTATTGCAGCGCAGTGGTTTGATCTACCACATGTATAAATGCGCAATTTCGGTATAATCATCGAAAGTATGTCTGTCTGTCCAGCAGTTAATCTGGATCCATGTCTGTCCAACTTGGCAGAAATGCAAAACATTTAGGCTATTAGTATTTAAACTGAGGTAATCTCACTCGTACAGAAAGTACATTCAAAAAGGCTGCTGATAAATTCACTGATGTGATAGCTCACTTTTGTATGAATTAAGTTAATTTTCTTATTATTTAACTGCTTTAATTTTATGGTATGAAACTAAAAATGTCTACACAACTTGTTTATGGTGGCAATCACACATAGAAGTTTCAATTTTACGTAATGCAAAAAGCGTATGTCAGACACAAGAATTAGAGTGTGAAAAAGCCACAGATTAACTTAATGTTGCCCTGTGGTGGTGTCCAAATAAACAAGATTATGAATCTTATGTGTATACAGTAGTATGAATAAGTTTAAACATGCAATTTTTCCACAAATATTAGAGCTCCACAGCCCTTTACTTCAATGTGATTGCATTAATGTGTCATCATCTGGAAATGACAAAGTATGTTTATAATTTCTAAATATACATATAGAAGATATTATATTTGAATCAGTGCCGAGAATGCCATCACTAACAAATACTCATTTTATCCCAGTGAGTGCTGTCTTCTTATATTGTCACAACATTTGGCTTCTTTCTTTGGGTTCTTCCTGCATATGCTCCTAAAAATTAAATAGAAACATTAGCATTTTACAATTAGTAGTACTGTTTTTTGTAACACGATTAGCCAACAAAATTAGCTGAAAATCTGTAGGACGATTTTTTTTCAAAGCAGTATTATATATTCAGTGGTTACTTTTAAAATTAGAGTTTTCAGAATGTTACACCCAAAATCCCTTACAAAAACTACATGCAGGCTTGAAAGTAACGACATTTTATAGTATTTCCTTCCTCAGTAACTATTCCATCTTCTTTTCTGCTACTCTAAAACATCTACAATTCCCAAGTTTTTAAACGGTAAGTCTGTCACATCACCAAGATTAAATGACTGAGTTTAAATATGCAACGTACTACTTTTAAACAAACTATCCATTAAAAAAGTATTACACAAGTCAAATATTTAAGATAACTCTTTCCCGTTCCCCAGCTGTCACATTAATAAACCAAGAGACAGTTGTAAGTTTCCTTATGTCAATATACACAACCAGAACTAAGAGTGCAGTACGCATAGTCATCAGGCAGAGAGCCCTTATGAAAGGAAAGCTGCTCAAGTATAGAAACAACAATAAACAAATAAATAAATCCCTCCACATGGAACAAATATATACATATATATTTAGAAAGCCATATTATCCTATGCACAGCACAAGGATCTTCCAGTAATAAGGGTTTAGCTCCGCAGGCTGCTAAAAAGTAGCACAACTCAGCATTTGTTAGGTTCAGGCAGTTATTGAGAGTGTCCAGCAATGTGAGCAAACATTTACACCAAGCAGTGAAAATCATACCACGTGGCGCAGAGCAGTGGAAATGGAAGACAGCCATGGAAGAGAACTAATTACCAGGCAATCAAATGAATGTGACAAAGGAAGTGCCAGTCTTTTTCAGGATCTTCAGCTACTCTGACAGAGTTGCAGTGGTTACTTATAGGTGTCCAAGGGCGACATTCAGCACAGTGCAAAGCACCTTTGGAAATTCTGTGGAGGCCTTAGCACAGCAGGATCCCTCACATCCGAACACCATTTCCCACTATACAAAAAGGCATTCTGGCTGGCCCAGCACTCTCCAGTGCTGTAGTCTTCAGCTCACCTGTGATCTCGTAGGACAAGCAACCGGGCTGACAGGCGTGATGCTTTATTAGTGATTTAACACTGCCTCCTAACTCTCCTCAAGTGCCTCCAAGTTATATAAAAGTCTCACAGTCAGAATAGGACAGCATAGGGAAGTGTAAAAAACCCCAGCAATCTAGACTAAGCAATTGGAGAAGCCAAATTTTAGTAGAGTCACAGTCCTCCTGAATACAATTATTGCCCCACCTTTTCCAGTGGCAAGGGGAGCAATTACATATACAGCTGACTCGCACACAGCAAGTCCGATGCCTTCCTCAAGCACTGGCCTGAACGCTAACACACCTCACAGCACACACCATCGCACATGGGCAGTCTGCTCCCTGCTCACGCTGGACAGGCACGCAGGAGAGACCATGCCTGGTCACGTGCCGCTGCCACCAAAATGCTCTATGTGCCTCATGCCCCATATTTCTCTTCCAAAAAACATACTGAGACTGGGAAGGAACAAAGGAGATGAATAGATCTAGGCGCAGCAGCTGCCTGATCTCAACCACCTTCCTTCTAACATAATCACATCACATGAAATGCCCTGCCTGGCACAGCTTGGAGGCTATTGACTGAGCACCTCTGTCCTATTTAAAATAATAAAAAAAGCATCAACAAATAAGACTCTCTACAAATTTATTAGTTTGTACTTTTCTCTTTAACACAGAACTCTGGATTGAAGGAGTACAAAACAACAAAAACTAAATTTAGGATCACCAGCTGATTCCTAAAAGAAATGCCTTCTTGCCAGAAAAAGACAAGAATCAATCGGAGTGGTATTAAAGCTACAAGGCACTTTGTGGACAGAATTTAAAACAATAATCAGAAGAATGGGAGGAAAAAAAAAAAGAAGTTGGATGAGTACGTTATTGTTTTCTTCTGAGGGTTTGTCTCATGCCTAATTTGAATGTATTTATAATAGCTGCATTCTACTAACACTTCTTCTCTTTTGTCCCTTTAATAAGCACAATTTAATTGTGAGACGGGGATGAATGAAGACAAGAAATTAAAGTATTATGGGTTAGGAGTACTGGTATAGTTGGAGATACAAATAAATCTCTGTATTGCCTAGAGAGCAATAGCCACTGCTACAAGTCTTTGTTTTCTGATGTGCACAATTTCCACTAAAATAAGGGAAGCATATGCATTTGTTTGGTTTTTTACATTTTCTTTCCAAATGCACTTGAGATTTTATTTTCTCTGTCTATGATCTTTCCCAGACAGCACTTGTTGCCTCACTACAGATGACTTTCAAGGATCTCTCTTGAAAAGACACTTTATTACTTAAAAAAAATATATTTTAAAAAAATTACTTACAAAAAAACCCTATTCAACACACTGCCAAGCCTTTCACTATTCACATTCTATCCTTATTTAAAGAAAACCATGTTCTATTTAAATATATTCAGCTTAAGTTTTTTAATTATTGCAAAATTATGCAGATTATTTCTTTTATGCCAAGTGTTCCCATCTAATAAGTTCAGAATGCATTTCTATTCACTTAGTGGAAGTAGTCTAACCTACTCATAAAGGAGCATACAGAAGTACTGGTATGACGCCATGGGAACGCGTGATGTTTGAACGCTAAATGAGGTTATGTTGTGCAATCAGGACTAGGCAGCATACAACTGGTTAGACACGTCTGCTTTCAGTTCCGAGAAGGCCACTACAGAAGGCATTAAATAACTTTCCAGATATTCAACAAATAGCAAGAAAGAAAAACAAAGAGAAATTTAGAGATATATCCCAAAGGATTCCTTCCATTGCCAAGTATCAACTGTCATGACTTAGGTAGTTATGACTGAGATAAACTCAGGGACTTACTTAGCAGAGCAGCATACACTGCCAACGCAGAGCAATGAGAAAGAATGCTGTAACTGGATGTCTGATGCCAGATGCCAGTGTAAAAAACACTGTAGATCATTACAAGGTGAGCATGAATTATACGAGATTCAGGATAGCATCCAAATCTCAGATCAGTGCTAAACTTGGCACTGACATCACCCTACTACTACTCTTTTTACAACCTCTGTAATACTGTAACCGGTAGAGGTCTTGATTGTTTTGTTGTCCCTCTTATTCAGCCCTCTCATTTACTAGTTAAAACCAGACACGTTTTTGCAAACTTGCAGACGAAAACTTGCCTTAATGGCTCCCTCTGGTTGCTAAAATTGTATTGCTTGCTTTTCTTCTTTATATTTCAGAGAGATTATTTACTGCCTTTGCTAATTTTTCTGTAGTGTCACTGAGTGCAATTGAACAACTGCCTTGCTCCACTTTAGTGGTGATAGTGCTGCCAGGAGAACTGGCACCAGAAAAATAAACGAACAAACCTTGGTTGTAATCTCATCATTTACTTTTTACTTTGTCCTTTTTTTTTTTCTCCTTCTTCAAACTGAAATGCTACAGATGTGTATGCGTAATTTCTTACTATACATCCTTCTACAGCCCCTTCTCTTGGCTTCACAAAGTACTACGAAAAGACCAAACACTCTTGCAAAACATCACATTTAAACAGTGTATACACTGCAGTAAAACTCACAGATACTCCCTGACAGCATTGCTCCAGGGCAGTAATAAATGGAGAATTTCCCTTACAGGAAAGGTCTGATACTTAATACATAAAGATAATTCAGATCACTATGGAAAACACCTGAAATCCTACTATATTATAATTTGCCTTATTGAGCCCAAAAATTCCCTGTTTTTATACTTGTAGAACTCTCCTTGGAGAGCGAAGTATAATTAAGATCTTAAACAGTTTTAAAACATATAAATCAGTTTACTTTTTGACAAATTAAGATTTGTCATTTAAGAAATTTAAGATCCTCTTAAAAAAATTGAAATTGTATAAGATGGTTCATAGTGTTTCATTGCCTTCATGTCTGAACGGGCTGAAAACTGAGAGGTATGGCACCATTATCTAACTTTTTTGTTAAAACAGGTAACCAAGCAATAATCTCTGTATGCAAGTACAGAAATACTCCACTTTTAAAATTGGGCCATTAAGACTTGAACACTCTGTAAGATGCTACAGTAATATATACAATTTTAGGACTGTATGATGGCTGAACGCTGACTGGTAAGTCCTTCCTGTCCTTTCAATAGGCTTCATGCAGAAGACAAGTTACACGTGTACAGAGCTAGGAATCAAATGACATTATGATTCTAATCCAAGTCTAGTTTGACTACTATTAGCTTCTCAAACAGTTACAGTGAATGTATCTGGCAAACTTTTTTATGATGCAGCATCTGGTGAGTGAAAGCAAATGAGCTGTGCAGCACATTCTATATACTAAGTTTATAGAATTTGAAAGTGGATGGTTAAATTACCAGCACGTTTGTTTAAAGAGACAGGTTAGATCTAAGACATAGCAAAGCAGGTGCACAGGAAAAGAAAAACAATATATCCCCCATTTAGTTTTTCTAGATACTAGTACCTTATTTACTATAAGATGCAAGCACCAATTTTCTACACACCTGAAACAGCCTTGTTAGACACTCTGCTCTCTGAGGCCTTCTTTCTATTTTGCTCAACCCCCTTCATTGAGGTCTTAGGGGTTCTAATTAAATATAAAAGAGTTAATAAGTCACTTGCATCAAAGTTGAAAGGCTGTATCTAAAAATATAAAGACACTATCAAACTGTGTGTGGCATGAAAACATTTTTTACAGTGTCCTACAGAGCCTCCTCCTGTGTCCGTGTACAATTCCTATTGACGTTATTAGGGCTTAAGTAGATACATTAAAGAGGAGAACATCTCCCCATGAACAGATTTTTAAAACTATTCAAGAAACTGATTCAGTTCAGATACTCTGGCATGACAGTCTACATTTAAAAACATACATATTTCATTAAGTGGAAGCAAAGCTTCATGGAATGAATGTTACAAATACAAATGTTGGAACACAGTGTAAATGGAGACAATACACAAGAGGATGAGAACACTAAATATTTTCTTGCGGTACAAGGTAAAACAAAGCTTCATCACTCTCTCACAATACTGTGAGGAGTAATTTATTTTCTTTACTTTGAACAAGAGTTGCACCACTATGTGTAAATATTATTCAGCAATCACTGTGCTCTTGCATTTTGCATTTACTTTCATCTTTAGGGTATAAACATGCTGTGCCCTTACCCTTGTCTGCAAAGCAGTCTATGAACTGGGGCATTCTGTCCTTGATTTGGTTGAAGTACGCTGTTAAAACACAAACTTTTATTAGTGTTTTATCCCGTCTTTAAAAGAAACCCATCTCATAAGGAATACTGCATTCTGCATCATGCTTCTCATAACAAATTTCAGAAAGGCTAACAGGTTCTGCAATACAGATGACACATAGGCAAAAGCGGCAGGATTGAAAATTCCAAAATAAGATTACTAATTCTGCTATTTACAACAACAACAACAAAAAAAACCCGAAAAAGCACACAGATAAAACTCCCTCAACAGTGCCTTGGGCTCCTAGTCATTGATAAGAACATACAGGAAAAAAAGACTGCCTCGCTTAAGCTAGTCACTGAAGACTAAACTGTATTACTCAACAGCATGTCTTCAGAGCTGCTGGGTAAGCATGGGATACGTATTGTTTTAAGGGATGACAAGTGTCTGACTTTTTATACTAGAAAAAGATGCAGATAGGCCTCCTAAGAGAACGGCTGCTGTCTTGCTGAACAGCAAGTACTGAACACTGTAGTTTCTGTGTTCTAAGCAAACAATCACCCAATATAGAAGCACGAACTTTTCCTCACAACATAAATCCACTTCTTTTCTGCCAGCTTTCTAAAGATAAGGGTATCGATGATCACATTGCAAAGTAAAGGGCATTAAGAAAAGTAGTAGTGTCAAACTGAAGCTTAAGAGATACTAACAGCGTATCTCAGAGAAAAACCTCGAACCTGAGCACAGAGATTTCAAGCCATAAATAATTTCTAAAGATAAAATGTCAGAACTGACTCTGAAGAAAATAAGTATGTTCTAACTTTTAATGAGCTAATAAACCCCTTTCTCAGACCTTGCTAAATCAGATTTCATTACTGTCTGTCTTATAAGAGTGGCAGGAATTGAGCTGATTGATGGCAAACCAGCAACGCAGATCAACGATTCTATCATTATAAGACAGTTCTTTAAAAGCATCGTAATGCAAGTAATCTTCACTCACCGGCTTTCAGGAGTTTTTTGTTTTATGATTATTTTTTTACTTGGCATTCCCATCTCTGAAGCCCTGAAGAAATAGAAGTATTGAAACATATTTAAATTATAAAATCATCCTCTAGGTCTTAAACAGAAACAGTAAGAGAAAACCTACTACAGGATCTACATCTACGTGTAATGCTGCCAGAGCAGTACTACAGACTATCAAATTTTACTCATGAGCAAGTGTAACACAACTGTTCAGTCCACTGTGTTGCAGGATAATGCCTGCTACCATCCCCTCAAAAAACTTTGCCAGCGATACTCTACCAAGTATCTGTGTTGCTAGGCTCTTTAGAAAGACTGATAAAATAACTTGGAGCACTTTCTACAATTTACAAAACCAACCATAAACTAAGTGCACAAGGATCATTTTGCTCACCACTAAAATACAGCATAAACGCACAACTTAGAACAAATATTCTTCTTCCATACAAACCAGAAGTCTCTTAAAAGTAAATGCGAACTACTACTAGTAAGTCACCGCAGACCTGCAGACTTTTTTTATTCATTCTTATTAGGGCAGATGTTAGTTTGCAAAGAAACCGTTACTCAAAAAACTGGTTTTTACTATTTCCAATGCCTCCTACCCATCCTCTTGCACCACCCATCCCCGCAAACGGAGAACAGCACGTACTTCATGTACTTTTTCCTGTCCAGAGATTTCTGCGTAGCTGTTGAAAGTGTTGCTCTCTCCCTTGGGCTCTTTATTTTATCCTAAAAATGCAAAAGAACCAACAATAACACTAATGACTGCTCTTATTGAGCTTAACCCCATCTGACCTGCCCCAACTTAAAAAACAACCAAAACAAACCCAACCCAAAAACAACCTCCAAAAAAACCAAACAAAACCAACAGTGTTTTCATTCCTAAGTTCACATTCAGGCTAAAGTCAAGCTTTTTTTTCTTTTTAAAATTAAAGCATCTTCCTTATATCAGATTAAAAATATTTGTGCGTCATAATGAATTCTTATTGAAAGTATAAAGTTTTTGTTATTACTTTCACCATGTTTTTCATTCTACTTTTTATACATCTACACACTAAAACTTTCAACATATTAATCTCTTACTGCAGTGACCTCTTTTTTTTTGTTTGAGGAAAGTTACCTACAGGAGCACAATTAAACAACAATTTAGATTTAAAAAATATTTTAGTGGACGAGGAAGAATCTCTTAAAAGCACAATGATTCAGTACTTAAAGCCTTTAAACAGTTTACATTTTCTTGACTATAACACACCATTTGCCTGAGCATCTTCTCTTTACGAACTTCACGATCATGACACAGAATATTCATTCTTTCCGATGCCTCCATCGTAAAAAAGATGTCATGGATGTCATACAGAGCAGCTCGCAGCTGGAAAGAATAATTAAAATTTTAATAAAATATTCAGTCAAGTTAAAATTCCCATGGTTTTGATCATCAAGCTCTTCTCACTTTCAATCTAAACAAAACACTTGAAAAGATAATTTTGAAATCTCTTCATGTGTCAGCACAAAATGGAATCTTCTCTTCACATCCATTGTTTAAACCTTTTACTTTACACAAAGTCACTGTGAAGGTTTTGGGTATTCATATTACAAAAGCAGAATACCTAGGAAACAAGAAAAAAAAAAAAAGCTTTAAATTGTGTCACCTGAGCCATTACTCTTTCATGAAGGGATGCATCTTGTGCTGAAACACTTCCTCTTTTTAATGGTGCTTCAGACTGAAAATTTTTTATGAACTCCATAGTATCCTGGGGAAGACAGAAAAAATAAGACTAATCACCAAGCATAATCCTTCACAACAAAGGAATCATTACAAACTGTACACGTAGGACGTACAGTCTTTGTTTGACTTGGACTTTATGACACTAAGCAATGCAACACTCAACGATGTTCACGTGACAGACATTCCCAAAGTCTTCTGAAAGCAGAAAATGCAGATAGGAACAAAAAAAAAAAAAAACAGGCAGAGAAGCTTCATGATTTAAAAATGCTGATCTTACTTTTACAGTTTGTTTAAGATGTTTCAGTTTTTCTGTCTGCAGGAGTCTACGAGTGAGAAACCCCTTTGCCACAGCAGTGATCTTATCAAACTTGATTTGTATCTCTGGACTGAAAACCTTAAAAGAAAAGAAGCGTTTTCTAAACATTCAGTGAAAAAGCAAGAATTCTGAATTATTTCCCAATGAACATCAATTGTGACATCAGTTTTCAAGTAAGAAACAAGCTGTTGATAAGGCTTTGGCTGGGCCCAAAGCACTCACCGTAATATTAACTTCGCAGAAGCAATATATTGTTATATGATTATTTTGCACATATGAACAAGAAAAATATCCAGTATAGTTCTCTTGTGTAGTCTAAGTCGATATAGGAAGGGATACTAAACTTTTCTGTGAGATTTATTACTGCACAGCTATTATAAAGTTACGACTGTCTCACAAAAACTAGAGGGCTTTTTAAGCTGTAAATAAACCTTATTTTTCCTTACCTGAGTCCACCTAGTTTTGATCCTGTTACTCGGTCTAGATAGTGAGGTTTTTATAACTCCACCACCTGATGGTCCCCAGAGAAAGAATGAAGTTTCACTTGTTGAAGCAAAGGTGTTAGGTGTCGTAGTATGAGCAAAACCTGCATGCAAAGCAGAATGTACAGATCAACACACAGACTTTGTCCATAAAGTAATGACTATGTGTGCGTATACACATATATACACATATATACAAACAAATACACAAGTGCAGCACTCCATAAAAAACAACAAATGCAGATAAAAGTCAAGCACATACATAAACTTTAACTCTGGTTGTAGTCAGGAAGGCTTTTTGGGCTTAAGAACACGGAAGCTCCCAGTGCTGTTAGCTAATCTTATTCAAACTGCAAATTATCGTACTTGTATATTGGGAGGAAAAATGTCCTTATGGTACAGCATGAAAAATCACTTGTCTAAAATTGCTACAGAAAAGCTTATTCACAAAGCATCTCAAAGAAAACGGTTTTAAAGTGTTTAATGTTCCTATCACGGATCCTAAAGATGAATAAGGAATAATCATGTAGTTCAGCAATTTTACTCTCAAACGAAAGTTTCTTTGCTGATTACCTGTTAGAATACCCAATTTCCAACTGTGTTTGGTAAGTGTATGTTAATGCAGTCAGGAAACAGAACTCAGTTCAGGGGTAGCAGCTTTGTTTACAAGGTCAGTTATAGGCAAGAAGTAATCTGAACATTTCTGATTAATTTCCTAGCAACATTTGCTACACAGAAGACAAAACAAAACATGTCATAAGGTTCTGTAACAGGTGAGAGGTGTTCCCTCAGCTATAGCTGTGCTTCCCTGCAGTCAAGACCCCCTGGCAGAGCCCTTCCAGTCCTCCTACACAAATGAGAACACCTGGCCTGGTGTTCTGTGGCTACATGGAGTGAGGATGAACCTTCTGCAACACGATGCAAATCCACCTCCTCATCCTCAACCAAATCAGTTTACTTTTAGCTTGTTTTCCTCAAATATGCCCTATAACAACTACACACAAATGCAATAGATGGAACAGTAAAAGGATGGCTGAAACTGTGCTAAATGCCAGCCAGACAAAGATGCAACACAGAATTTGTTTTACGTGTGCTGTCAGCAGCTGCAGGAAGCAGCTGTCTGCGGGTCCTGACCAACAAGTGCCCTAGGGCAGAGCACTGCATTTATCAGTACAGTGAGGCAGCTGGTCCAGTCAAGCACTGCAGAGCAAAACACATCACCACATTTAATCTATATTCTACCATCTCAGTTTTACCAATGCCGGCAGCATTTGCATTATGGACTGTCTCCAGCTGAGACTGCACACTTTCCAGCAAGCCGCTTTCACTTTTTTTCCTCCACTCCAACTCCATCCTACTGTTAATATTCACTTTGGAAATTTCTATTTCCGTTGTAGCAACCTTCTTTCCTTTCAGCTTTCTCTCCTGCTCTTCCAGTTCCTGCAAAAGAGAGAATCAAACATAAGACTATTTTTCTAACTCTGCAAAGCAATAGAAAATACATTTTAAAACCAATTGCTTCCTGACAAACTGCAGTACAACACATATGACCTTAGCTTAGATTTTTTCCTCTTTTTACCTTACCTTCTGCAATTTCTCCTGTTCTCTCTCTTGTTCAGCTATCAGAATAGACAGTTGCTGTGCATGTTGTTCTTCAAGCCTCTTCCTCATTTCTTCAAAGGCCAACATTTTCGTTTTTAGAATATCTTCTGAGAAGATACATTACAAAGCATCAAGCATCATGTATTTTCTGTATGATCTCTGCCACAGACATACATGCTTTAAACAGCAATAATCTGCATCATCAGTAAAAGAGTACATCGTATCTCTGATGTCAAGTTTCCATTACGTATTGCAGAGAACCTCATCAGTTATTACAATTCTTCAAAATATTTGCATGTTCATATTTGTGGGTAAGCATGTGAATGGAACAGTAGTAACACCATTTGAGCCTACATTAAAATAAGGACACAAAATATCTAGCTCTGAGAATAGTCTACCTACACTTGCTTGAGTGAGCTGAAATTACTTATGCCACCTTCAGCTTGATTCAGTAGAGACACGTACAGATGTAACAGTCTCGAACTGGAAGAAAATCCCTATATGATGATTTGCAACCCATTTAAAGGTATTTTCACTTACATACAGTATCTGCTCTTTTAGTAGTCTTATTTTCTTAGTAAAACTAAATTCAAATGGGAAATTAGTATTTGTGGTGTCAAATGATACCCTCGAGAATAAATACAGAATTCACAAACAATGTTTTAGCTGATGCTTCCTCATAAATTATTTAATCAAGTATTTGTTACAAATAGCTGTTTTAAGACTTTTGACTCCAAGGAACTCCTAAGACAGCAATTACGCTGTTCTGTAGCAGTTAAAACCAGATCAAGTACCGAGCTGAATTTCAAAATTTTTCATTAACAAAAAATTAGAGAAATAATGAGGTAACTGAAAAAAAGGTAATTTACACTCAATAAAATTTTAGCCTTTTCATATATATACATACTTAGAACCACCAATGACTAATGACCATTGGGGTTTTTCCTATAAGATTTATAAACTGAGAAGTAAGTTTAAGAAAAACTCTCAACTACAGGAAATCTTTTACCTTTTGCCATACTATCAGGGGCTGTATTCTTGGTCACATAAACTGATCCCACAGGATATTTCTGTTCTTGCAACCACTTCTTCTCTTGTTCTTCCACTCCAACTGTTAGAACACAGAGACTGTTTTCTTTTTGGCAGTTGTCGGTATCCAAATCAAGTCTACGTTTTACCTTTTCAAAACTATTATCTAGAAACTGCTCATTTGCTGGGGAAACACTTGGAGTGTCCATCTGCTGTCGCATAGTCTTGCTCTGGAGTAGTAGTGGGGATGGGTTTTCTACGTCGTAAGATTTGTTGAGTTCTACTGGAGAATTACATTTAGTATTTTCTAGCAAACTAGATGGTTTGGTTTCACTCACAGCTAGAAGCTTCTGTGTTACTGTAGACTGACTGATGGCAAATGGCTCATTCAATTTTGGAGCTACAATATTAGTACTGGTCTCTACTTCATAGGGCCCTCTGCAGTCCATCACTACCTGTCCTTCCACTGTAGCTGACAACGTTCCTTTGCCTTCCAAGTGCCCAAAGGAATGGCGATTTGGTTTGCCAACCCCCAAACCATCACAAGGGCCTGAAGAATTCCTGCTGACACCAGGAACTCTGCTAGGGCAAACCATAGCGAAGTCCACCATGAACTTTGGCACAGATTCAGACACATTATTTTTATCAGCAATATCTTGCATGATTAAATCCATCGCTCTACCCTTGCCTTTAGGACTTAACTCGTAAGCATTCACAGGGTTATTTATAACAATGTGTCCCATTGATAAAGGTCTTGGGCGCCTTCGGTGCGTTTTAGGGCTCATGCTTGGCTCTGGGCTCGGCAATTTGGCGTAAGAGCCTGTGAGGCTCCTGACAATGCTACTGTCATGATCAAACATGGAAGTCTTTTTAAGTTCTTCATCCGCATCTGAATTCACCAGTGGGGGTGTTCCAACTCTCATAGGTATGTCCACTTTAGAAAAACTGGATAAAGTTGACATACTCGTGTTATTTGCATGAGTAGAGGCACCTTGGAGAAGGGTATTTGATTTATTAAGACTGGGTTTATCAAGTGTCAGAGCAGAGCAACTTTTGCCTGTAAGCTTTACTCTTTCTTTCACAGAGTCACTTGTTTTAACGCCATCATTTTCTTTATCTGAATGACTTTCATTCATATTTCTCTTTGAATTACTTTTAGAGCTACGCTTGGTTTGCTCTTTCTCTATGTACTCCCTAGATTTCTTCATCAGGTTCTGAAGACTCATCACGTATGGATCTTGGACTTCCTCATCCAACAGTGGCACTCCTAGTCCCTCTTGCTTTTGCAAAGCATGTGATGCTAGCTTACTATGCACGTTGCCAGGAGATGCAGCCCTTGGACAAGGTACGTCCTTTGAGAAGTGATTCTCACTTTGCTTTGAAAAAACATTTTCTTCTGCTGCTTTCACTGTTTCTGTCACATTTGATGTCACCTGCCCAGTTGTGTCTAATGGTGTAAGTTCTGGTGTCTTTTCAAGCTCTGTGGGACCATGCCTTTCGGGAGAACGTGCCAAACTGACATCTGCTACAGCTGCAAAGTCAGTGAAAGCTTTCGAATCTGAATCAGGGCAAGTGTTCTCAGCCTCCTGTGCGTTCACGTCACTCATGCTAGGTCGTTGCCTGATCTGCAAAGAAAAATTGAAAAAAAATCACTTATTTTTCACAAAATCTCCTCAGATTCCTGCAAGCTTCACCTGAATTTAAAAAAAAAAAAAAATGCTACCACCTTAAAACCAATAAAAATTTTCAGTTTGACTGTGACTGATTTCCTACACATTACTTATAATGCAGAGCTCTTTGCAATGAGAAAGAAGTTATTGGAATTAAAATATAAATTTGAATAATGGTCCACTCAGCATTTTTACTGATACCAAGTATCTCACTGCAAAGATGCTCTTCTCTTCATAAGGTAATTTGGATACATTAAAATAATTTTATGGCTTCAAATTATCTTGTAAGATTCCTCCTAGAATATGAAAGCATGTTTATATGAAATAAGAAATGTAACTGAAAAATTTCAGCATGAAATATAGACTACCCTGTAGACAACTAAGAACAAATCCACAAAAATCCTAATAAAAATAGTGGAATTATAAAATAATTTGTTCATTTCTTTACTAATCCAGAGACAATTAAATACAAGTTTTCATTCGTCAAGTACTTGGAAAACCAGCTTTATTCCAGTGAGAATTCAATGTTACTTCTAGCCAGCATTTGTTTAAAAGGATTTTCACACTAAAATTATCCTGTAGGTTATCCTATGTGTTGCAACTCAATTATCAAGGGGACACCTTTGGGGAAAAAGAAAAAGCTAACTGTTCCTGGTCTGCTCTTCAAATCCCAAGCCAGGTGACTGTTGCCATGTACACTCCAGTAAAAAACGCAAACTAGTCGGCTTTGTTTGCCACCTTAGCAACTCAACAAATCCAGTGTTAACTGGGCTTGTTTAAGCAACAGATTAATTTAAAGACTGTATTACAACTGTTTCAAAGACAAACAATACCACTTGATTCGATGTACTTAATACTCTTTTGCGTTTAAACCTCTACTAAATTCATCACTGAAGCAGCAAAGAAAACAAAATAGTTGTAGTAAAATTATAAAGCACACAACAGAATTACAAGTTGTTGCAAAGGTAATTTTGATTCTGTAATTGTAAGGTTGACTAAAGATTATTTTCTGATTAAACTAAAAGCTTGCAAACAAAGCAAGTCGGTTGCTCTAACAGCAGGGGGATTGTTCATTTGTTTTTATAATCCACTTGTTTCAAACACAGTTAAAAAAGCAACAGTCAGTCATCTGGTGTGGTCTGTCTTGTATATAGCAACACAAGCAGTGAAAAGCAAGTCCCATGCATTACAAAGACCGTAAGTATTATCACTAAAGGTCACACAGCATGAAATACTAGCAAACACCGGTTCTGGTGAGTTAACTGCTATTAATTTCATCTTTATACTAGTGAATACTTAAACTCCAGCATTTTCTCAAAATGTCTATAAGCAGAGGTTTTCTGTAAATCTGTAAGGTGGCTTTGGACTAACGCTACCTGAACATTTTCTAGAATCTCCTGAACACGATTCAGTAAAGCTCTTTTCCGAGAGTTCTGTCTCCAGGTCTCTAGGTCTAGTGCTTTCTGTTTATATTGCTGTATTTCCTTTTTCTTTTCAATGCTAAGCTGCAAAACAGAGTATAAGAAACATGGTTAATATCACTAAATGCAAATTTCAATACAGAATTACAGAAATAAACTAAAAAGAAAACCAACAGAACAAAACAATAGAAGGACAGCAATCACCTAAGTTGAGAGTCTGCACACACTCTAAATGCCAGCTTCTTTTTAACGAATTACACTTTTTTTAAAAGGAAGATGCACAAAATGCCTTCTTGGCACACATGCAAATGCACATGAATTTAAAAGATCATTTACAAAAAAATTGCATGAATATTACACGCTACAGTACCAGCTTCAAACGACACAGGGCTCAGACTGCAGGACAGGTCCTTCCCAGTCCTCCACGGAGGTGGGAGGTTTTGGCATCCTGTAGAGCCCTCTGTGACCTATCTTCCTACCCGCACTCAGACTATTAACCTCTATGAAGGACCAACTCGCACTCGCCTTCTTGAACCAGAGCTGAATTTTACAAGACAGAAATGTATGCAAGCAGTGTTCTGGATCCTTTCAACAATCAGAATCTGAAAATCTTCCGAGTTACTGCTTTCAAATATGTAGCTTGGATAAAAGTCAAAACTACCTCTACAGAACTATGTCTGCAAGAACTGGTCTCACAAAGCTCTACAAAATTTAGTAGTCTCAAGTCAAATTATGCATTTCTTCTAGGAAAACTTAAAATATACACCCATTCATAAATTAAAAATATTACACTGTATCATTTAGTCTCCAATGTATATCTGTATCATGATTTTTCAGATCATTGTTAGAGAGTCTCTCCCTTCATACCTCCCATTACTGAAACAAGGAAGTTAGCTGCATTATCGCTCAAACTACCAACAGTCTTCTACTTGGCTCCATCTGCATGAAGCACAGAATGACAACGTAATTGATGAGTCTGTGAAATACATTAGAGGAAGCTGCAAACACATGCGAAAAATAAATTTACTTCAAAGTTTTTCAACTATTTCAGTAATTCCTATTTGCACTTTTTTTTTAGACCCTTTAAAACAAACTCACATATTCAATATCTGCAATGTTAATATGATTTTACATAAATTTAAGCCCAGCAATAACACTTATCTATTTAATACTACAAACACTTTTACTCCCTTTGTGAAGATAACAAATCCTAAGAAATGGAAGCAAATGTAGTCAATATGATAAAAAGTACATTTTACTCCTTGACTCTGTAAAACTAAGGCTAGGAATGCTTAGAATACCCTAAGCAGATGGTACCTCAGACAGAGCTGTACCTTCAGCAGAATCATTACATGTGGACATCAAAGCTAGAGCCAACAGCACAGTTAGCACACCACAGAAGGAGGAAAAAAAAAAATAAATAAAAAAATAAATAAAGCAGCCCTACCAGAGGGGAAAGCACAGGAACTCCGTGGAACCGAATGAGGGAGATATTCTTGTGTTGAGCAGTGAAACAGTTTTCTTTTTTTATTGCCTCTTCTTGGATTCTGGAAAGATGCTTCCTACAGAATATTTCATAGTCCTCCATCTTCATGTTAACTCAGTTGCAAAGAGTAGCAACATTACTCTTCCATGTCCTTCCAAGACCATGACAGGAAAACACCACTACAACTAATTTTCTATCACCCTATTCTGGGAAACAAATTATACAAATACAAATTATACAAAAAACTCCAGTTTCTCTTCTTCCTACCACCACCAAAAGCCACAAAGCTGTTCTTTTTTTTTCCCCCATATAAAAACAGAATCTGCACAGATGAGCAAAAAAAGATGATCACAGGTAGACTGACAAGGCAAGTGCTGAGGTCATCAAGGCTTACAAAACTACACGTGCTACAGATAACCTTAACGATTTCCATCAACGACTAAACAGAATCACATACTGGTAGGGGTTGGAAGGGACCTCTGTGGGTCATCCAGTCCAACCCCTGCCGAAGCAGGGTCACCTACAGCAGGCTGCACAGGACCGCGTCCAGGTGGGTGCCTGATCTTAAAGGATCTTTACTTTTAAGATCTGCCACAACTATCAGACAGATCCTATCAGCTGTAAAAAAAATAAATAAATAAATAAAATTGCAGCCAAATTTTAAAGAACAAAAAAGAATTAAGCTGGTATTAAAGCTAGACCAGCCTTTATATTTAGGGGGCTGAGAGGAATTCGTGTTTCGCTCTCACGAGCCTCCTCCCCCATACATCCCCGTACGAACAGACGCCAATATTTCCACCAAAACCTCACTACAGCCCACCTTCCTGAGCAGAGCCGGCATTCCTCGCACCGCCCATCCCCGCCGGGGCAGAAATCCGGAGCCAAGCACAGCCGCCGAGCCCGGCCGACGCTCGGGCTTCCCTCGCACACCCCTCCGGCCGCCCGCTGCCCAGCCCGCCCGGCAGGCCCCGCTCCCGGGCCCGGGCCGCAGCCCGGCCTCCCC
>Ga0065711_1037739_pt1 | contig 19520 bp, 21 predicted proteins | sample Hoacrofraction12_FD_59098 | JGI IMG/M metagenome (GOLD analysis project Ga0065711, IMG submission 59098) | Hoatzin crop microbial communities from Cojedes, Venezuela - Epithelial fraction 12 v2 (version 2) | ecosystem: Host-associated > Birds > Digestive system > Esophagus > Crop | place...
ACAAGGTCCTGTGCAGCCTGCTGTAGGTGACCCTGCTTTGGCAGGGGGGTTGGACTAGATGACCCACAGAGGTCTCTTCCAACCCCTACCATTCTGTGATTCTGTGATTCTGTGATTTTGTGATTCTGCAATCTCCCAGGGCTTTCAGTCTCAATGATGAAAAGAAACTGGTGTCTTCAGTAATTCAGTCTATCTGAGAATATAGATCTGAGTGAATTACCTTCTGGAAATACCTGTCATTTCCTCTCTTCATTGAACAGTAAAACTCCTCAGTTAAGCAGCTAAAATTAGGAGAGAGAAATCTGGGCCTATTAGTCCGAACAGCACTACACCTTAAAAAGTGCTAAGGCTCTGGTTTAAAGTCCTGCTAGAAAGATGTATATTACGTTGCTGAAGGAGTATTGTGGTTTTACCATTCTGTTTGTAAAAGTTTATATTGCTTCTCTTAATGCTTCTCTTTATGGTCAACAAAACTATAGTTTAAATTTTATTTACTCTTCACATTTTCTATGTTTATGGTTTATACTGGACACTACCCACATGTGTTACTTTGAAATCCAATACTGTGAAAAAGTAATGGTAACACTTGGGACAGGATTTTAATTTTGTTGAACAAAGTGATGAATAAAAGCACTCCATTTTACTAGCTGAGACAATCAGTAATTAATCATAACAGCTCTTGTTAGAGAACAAAGATAATTCTTTGACAGTTGTGTCTAACATGTTCACATCAAATTGTAGTGGACTGCTTTTTGAAAGTTGAACACTAGTGAAATAAGGTAGCTGGTTGGAAAAATCAATAACTCAAATTCAGTTATCAAAGTTTCTCCTTCTAATCTCAAAACTCCATCCAAAGGGTTGTCTACATACTGAAGAAGGAAAACTCACTGTCTTGGAGCAAGTCCAATGAAACCAATAACTGTAAAGATTTTTCACACTAATCTCCAATTGTCTCCATGTGTCAGCAAGTGACATATTTTCAGTTCTTTAATCAGGCTGCATCAAATTATTCAAAACTGAAACAAAGTATTTTTCACTAATATATCCCATAGCCTACTAAAAATAGTAACCAATAGAAATATTTACAGTTCTCAAAGAACTTTGTGGATGACATGTTTCTTTAGCCATTTTTACAATTTTACCCCTGGATTGAAAAAAGAGACACCTCTGAAATAATACTCCCCTTTAATTTGTCACTTTCCAAAATTATAACCATAGAGTCACGAAATCACAAATGTGTTAAGTTTGGATGACACCTGTGGAGATAGCCTAGTCCAAACTCCCACCCAGAGTAAGGTCACCTAGAGCAGCATGCCTGGGACTGACTAATCTGGTGGTCCTCTATGATGGAGTGACTGCATTGCTGGCTAAGGAAGAACAAATGGTGTCATTTACTCAGACCTCTGTAAGGCCTTTGGCATGATCCCACACAACATCCTTGTTTCTAATAGGAGAGATGGATTTAATGGATGGACTATTTGATTGATAAGGAATTGGCTGGACAGCCACATACAAAGCGTTGCAGTCAATGATTCAACGTCCAAATGGAAAACAGTATCAAATAGTATCCCTCCATATTGGGACCGGTACTGTTCGACATCTTTATTAATGATACATACAATGATCAATAAAATCTCTTTAATAAGAAACCTTGAGAATAGTACCTCTTTTCAGTTCTTTTTTCAGAACTATCTGGAGAATTAGATTATATATTGGGTCTGCATCGCAAAGTTTTGGTAGCGGGGGGCTACAGAGGTGGTTTCTGTGAGAAGCTGCAAGAAGCTTCCCCCATGTCTGAGAGTGACAATGCCATCCGGCTCCAAGACAGACCCATTACTGGCCAAGACTGAGCCCACTAGTGATGGTGGTAGTGTCTCTGTGATAACATACTTAAGAAGGGGGAGAAAAAAGCAGTGCAACTGCAGCTGGAGAGAGGATTCTCACTGACTATGTGAGAGAAACAACTCTGCAGACACCAAGGTCAGTGAAGAAGGAAGGGGACGAAGTGCTCCAGGTGCCAGAGCAGAAGTTCCCCTGCAGCCCATGGTGAAGACCACGGTAAGGCAGACTGTCCCCTTGCAGCCCGTGGAGGTCCACAGTAGAGCAGATACCCACCTGCAGCCCATGGATGATCCAATGTTAGAGCAGACGGATGTGCCCGGAGGAGGCTGTGACCCTGTGGGGAGCCTGCATTGCAGCAGGCTCCTGGCAGGACCTGTGGACCCATGGAGAGAGGAACCCACACTTGAACAGGCTCCTAGCAGTGCCTGTGACACCATAGGTGAACCCATACTGAAGCAGTCTGTTCCTGAAGGACTGCACCCCATGGAAGGGACCCACACTGGAGCCACTTGTGAAGAACTGCAGCTCGTGGAAAGGACTCACGTTGGAAAAGTTTCTCAGGGACTGTGTTCTGTGGGAGCGACCCCACACTGGAGCAGGGGAAGAGTGTGAGGAGTCCTCCCCCTGAGGAGGAAGGAGCAGCAGAGACATGTGATGAACTGACCACAACCCCCATTCCCCGTCCCCCTGCACCACTTGGTGGCAGAAGGTAGAGAAAATCAGGAGTGAAGTTAAGCCCAGGAAGAACGGAGAGGTGCGGAGAAGGTGTTCTAAGATTTGGTTTTAATTTCTCATTATCCTACTCTGATTTGACTGGTAATAAATTAAACTAATTTCCCTGAGTGTAGTCTGTCTTGCCCATGATGGTAATTGCTGAGTGATCTCCCTGTTCTCTTCTTGACCCACGAGTCTTTCATCATATTTTCTCTCCCCTGTCCGGTTGAGAAGGGGAGTGATAAAGGTGGCTTTGGTGGGCACCTGGCTTCCAGCCAGGGTCAACCCACCACAGTCCTTTTTGGTGTCAAACATGGGGCATGAAGGGTTGAGATAATGACAGATCTGACCAGAGCGTCATTTGTTATAAGCAAATTTGTTACAAGCATTCAGTATATTGGTTTAATAGTTGGTGGTCACAATGTTGATTTATTTGCTCACAGAGTTGTGCTTGTTCTCAGAGTTGTATAATGTAACATCTTACTTGCAGTATATTTTCCCTGTTGTGCTGTTTATCATGTCTGGGAGCTGGATTAAAGTTATCATTTTGCTGTACTTTAGGATATGGTAAAATTGCTGGTCATGAGACTAATCCAGTACTTGTACCTAACATTGCTGTCACCTCTGTACTTTGGGAGTCATCTTTCAGAAACTACTAATAATTACACTCTTTACCTTCCTCTTCCAGTGTGGGCTGCCCACAGGGTCACAGCCTCCTTCAGGCATATCACATCAACAAAAGAGAATTCCCTACACGCAAATAAAAACATCATCACTACACCAAATGAAAGTGGACGATTTACACACAAGCTACCCCTCGACCATTCACCACAATTAGAACAACACAAATTCCCCACAATCATTCTGCTCTTTTCTCTCTAGCTCTGTTCAGTCCATGTTTTGCCTGTTGTCTCTCCCAATTATGGTCCTTATCTCAAATTCCTCATGCCCCAAGTACTGGGGCCAAAAAGGACTGCTGAGGTTTAACCCCAGTTGGCAACTAAGCACCACACAGCCGCTTGCTCACTGCCTGCCCGCCGGTGGGATAGGGGAGAGAACTGGAAAAGTAAAAATGAGAAAACTCATAGGCTGAGGTAAGAAGTAAAATAACAACAACAATAACATCAATAACAATAATAATAAATTTCAGTGAAAAGGAAAATGACAAAAGAGAGAGAAATAAAGCCCAAGAAAAACCAGTGATGCAAATGAAAAACAATTACTTGGCACCAACCAACCTATGCCCAGCCCATCCCTGAGCAGTGGCTGCTGCCCTCCGGCCAACTTCCCCCAGTTTATATGCTGAGCATGACATCATACAGTATGGAATATCCCTTTGACCAGTTTGGGTCAACAGTCCTGGGTGTGCCTCCTCCCAGCTTCCTGTGAACCTCCAGCCTTCTCGCTGGCAGGGCACAAGAAGCTGAAAAGTCCTTGACTTAGTGTAAGCTCTGCTTAGCAACAACTAAAACATCAGCGTATTATCAACATTATTCTCATCCCAAATCCAAAACACAGCACTATACCAGCTACTAGGAAGTAAATTACCCCAGATGAAACCAGGACAGATTATGACAGCAATATTCTACTTGCACTGCAACTACTGCAAATCTACGTGCACACATGTACTAGCCCTTACCTATATAAATGTAAAAGACTAATAAACAGGTTAACATATTCTAATCTTGAATGAAACTAGACTTCTGACCCTTACTAATTCTTTACTTTCAGAAAATATCACTGAGACTTGCTAACAAAGCACATACTTCACTCATCTCGTGTGCTAGCCTGCAAAAAGACAAGTAACTGCTATTGCCTAGTGTTAATGAAGACGATGTGTTATTATTTTAGTCTTGCATAGCTCCCAAAATGCAGTCTCACCCCTAATATCAAAGGAGAAATTTTGTGATTCATCTAATCTTTTGTTTTCTGCTTAAAGTGACAGAAGATTGCAAAATAATCTGTATTCAAATTCAGTTGATAAAAGCACATGATTGTGTATAATGCCATAAAAGTACGTTTCATTTGGGAGAATTTTGTGTAGGTCCATTCACACATGCTAACAAATTCCTGCTTAGTGCTTTCTCTCAACAAATCTGCTGGGTAAATAACACCTTTGTGGGCTTTGTGGTCACTTCTTGCTTGTGCTTTATGGTGGTTGTACTAGTAAAATCCTCTGACTGTGCAATCTCTATCTGTAACATCCAAAAAATGTCTCTACCTGAAAAACATGAATCCAGAAAAATCCTACTAACAGTTAGGTCTAGTATGCATTGCCACATCTAAGTACTGTGTTCAGTTTTAGGCCCCTCACTACAAGAACGGCATTGAGGGGCTAGAGTGTGTCCAGAGAAGGGCAACGAGGCTGGTGAGGGGTCTAAAGAACAAGTCTTATGAGGGGCAGCTGAGGGAACTGAGGCTGTTTAGTCTGGAGAAGAGGAGGCTCCAGGGAGACCTTATCGCTCTCTACAACTACCTGAAATGCGGTTGTAGCACGGTGGGTGTCAGTTTCTTCTCCCAAATAACAGAAAACAGGACAAGGGGAAATGGCCTCAAGTTGTGCCAGGGGAGGTTTAGATTGCATATTCGGAAAAATTCTTCACTGAAAGAGTTGTAAAGCATTGGAACAGGCTGCCCAGGGAAGTGGTTGACTCACCATCCCTGGAGCTGTTTAAAAGACTTACAGACGTGGAACATAGGGACATAGTTTAATGGTGGAAGTGACAGTGTTAGGTTAATGATTGGACTTGACCTTGCAGGTCTCCTCCAACCTAAACGATTCTATGTTTCTATGATTCTACGACCTCCTGAATATAGTAGGTATTATGAAGCAATCAAAGAATTGCATATACATTACAACACATCTTTAGGGCATTTTTCAAAGTATGTTCATAAACCCCATGTCTGGTTGGTCATGAAGAACTTCCAGTTTAGCAGTGAACATAACAGCAAACAATTTAAAGCTGAATTTCCCGAATGCTCTCCACAAATCTGTCCTACCAATAAGTCTCTCTACCAGACCAGCAACATGGTTCACTTCCTACAAGAAAGCCAGATGGAGTTATGAGGCCATAGAAGCCACGTGGGTTTCTCTAGCTGCAGCAGGGCTGAGGTGCATGGACACGTAAAAAGTTAACAATTTCTGACACCCAGGCTCTGAAGAGGTTTCATTTTATTCCAGTCATTGTCAAGACTTAATATAAAAAGAAAAGGCAGGAGACAGAACCAGGATAAATCTACAGTGGAGAAAACTTTTCCTGGTAGCAAGCAAGCATGGAAGGAGTCAGCTGACTAGAATGATACTACCTCAAGCTAGCATGAGCTCCTTGAGATACCCAGTGTACCAGAGTCTAACGAGCACTTAAAATTCCATCTTATCCAGCTTTGGACAAGAATTGCTTTTCTTCTATAAGAAACTTGAGGAGAGAGCACATCATCATTTTAATATACCACAGCAGCAAGTGTGATAATTATAATCCCCAGAAAGGTTTGAAGGTATACTAGAGTTTTCTTTTGGATTCCTAACTCTTGTCATTGGGGATAAATCTTTGGTCACCAGCAAGTGAGTCCCACTGAGAAAAAGCAATGTCTGCTATCAGGATCAGCAATGGCCCTGTTGGCTACTTTTTCTATTTCAGTCATCATGTAGTCTTTGGCTGTAGAGAGTCCAAGATTGAGAAGGCCACTATGATTCTCCACTCTGATCTCATGCATGCCAGTGACCACCAGATTTTCCTGAATTTTTATGTTTTCTTTATCTAAAGCTTTTCTAGTACCTAATTCACTCACACCTTAAATCATAATCCAGATTTTATTTACCTCAGGCTCTAATCTTTTGATTTTGTTATAACCTTGCCTGCTAGGTTTAGAGAGCTTTCTATTAGCAGATTTCTGTTCTTTATGTAGGTACTTCTAGACAAAAGTCAAGTCTCTCTTTTGCCTTTTTCTTTGGGTAAGTCACTGCAGCATAGATCAGAAACATCTGAGGAGGCTTTACTTTGGTTAGTATAAGCTCATTCTTCCACACTCTGCTGTGAAATCATGACCTAGTTTTCCTGTACAGACTTCTGTTGCTAGAGTGTAGATATGTATTGTCCATGATTTTTTCAGAATCTCTTGTTGACAGTACAGTATCAAACATAGAGGCTCTGTAAGATTTTAGAAGAAACAAACATTTTCTTTTATATTCTAGAATTATGAAATTTAGGACTGCAAAACCAAACATTTTCTGTAGAAATACATTTTACTTTCAGTGTTTCCTTTTTCCATTTACAAAATTTTTTTCCTTTCTCAGAATTTTATGCTTTTTTCCCCAAAGTTTTCAATCTGGGATTGACTTAACTGTTATTAAAAGCAGAAGAAAAATTAAGCTCATCTTTAGTGGTTTCTAGACCAAAAAGAAAAGCCAACATATATTTACAGTATAATGCCAAGTTATAGTGTTAGTTGCAAGTACAGAAAAGATTAATTTCACCTAACAACCATGTCCAAAAAGTTAGATGTCTAAGTCTAACTCATTTTCTCCCTTTATATGCAATGAAGTATGAGAGACATCTTCATCAAATGATTCATAGCATCATAAAACACTTGTCCTAGATGAGCTAGTCACCTGAGTCACCCTCTGTAAGCATATTTTTCTCTCCACTGACTATAAAAAGGATAATTATCCTAGATTTAGAAAGACAGCTTTTAGACATTTCAGGAATGATTCAGGTGCCTATACAGAGACGCTGAAGATTATCTGAGATATCCTCATGGAGCCAACAGAGTCGACAAAGTTGAGAGACACACATCTATCTGCAGCAGCAGCTGGAAACCAAACAGAATACTCCAAGTATCTAACATAGCAGCAAATGTTTAGGCAACTAAATTTCAGCCCTGCATTCAGGTGAGGTAAAATTTTCATGATTACATGATTACGTACTATAGTCATTGTAGGTGTTACCCAGTTATTTTAAATATTTCACAAATCAAAATTCTGAATGATGTATCAACATATTTGCTAGTGTGCATTGAAACATCACAACTGTCAAAGATTTTGCTTCTACCAAGAAATGCAGAGTTATATGAATGAACAGATAGTTCAATAAATGGTTTACTCATACTTCTTCTCTCTAATGATAAAGTTATAGAAATATAACTAAGCTGTATAACCTCACGAAAGTTGCAATGTGTGAAGAAAACTTTTACTTGCCTGTTAGACGGTTGGTGAAGTTCTCTACACAAAGGGACTGATTTTTGAAAACTATTCATTGGTAAAAATGGAAATTAACTTCTTTGATAGCTTGGGTTTTTTCAATATGCACTATGATCTATCCAGGCTCCTGAGCAACCATAAAGATCTCCATGAATGGGATAAAGATACTGAAGGAGAGATGATCCAGCTGAAGAGCCCAGCTTATACAGCGGTTTTGAATGACTCAGTACTGCAGCTCTCAAGGGGCATCATAATAATTCTTCTTTCCAGAGTCAGTCCTGTCAATGACTTAAATAAGCATGGAACTGATCTTTCGTCTTAGTCTTCCACATGGCTTGGATGGGCATATTCTTCAGTGGGTAAAAAACCAGCTGGATGGCCAGGCCCAAAGAGTGGTTTTGAATGGAGTTTAATCCAGTTGGCTGTCAGTCAGAAGTCATGTTCCCCAGGACTCAGTATTGGGACCAGGTCTGTTTAATATCTTTATGATCTGGATGAGGGGATCGAGTGCACCCTTACTAAGTTTGCTGACAACACCAAGCTGCACAGGAGTGTTGATCTGTTTGAGGGTAGGAAGTGTCTGCAGAGAGATCTGGACAGGCCGGATCAATGGGCTGAGGCCACTTGTATGAGGTTCAACAAGGCCAAGTGCCAGGTCCTGCACGTGGGTAACAACAACCCCATGCAATGCTACAGGCTTGGGGAAAAGTGGCTGGAAAGGTGCCCAGCAGAAAAGGACCTTGGGGTGCTGGTTGACAGCCGGCTGAACATGAGCCAGCAGTGTGCCCAGGTAGCCAAGAAGGCCAACGGCATCCTAGCTTGGATCAGGAATAGTGTGGCCAGCAGGAGTAGGGAGGTGATCGTGCCCCTGTACTCGGCACTGATGAGGCCGCACCTGGAGTTCTGTGTTAAGTTTTGGGCCCCTCACTACAAGAAAGACACTGAGGTGCTGGAGTGTGTCCAGAGAAGGACAGTAATGCTGGTGAAGGGTCTAGAGAACAAGTCTTATGAGATGCGGCTGAGGGAGCTGGGGCTGTTTAGTCTGGAGAAGAGGAGGCTGAGGGGGGACCTTATCGCTCTCTACAACTACTGAAAGGAGGTTGTAGTGAGGTAGGTGTCTATATCTTCTCCCAAGTAACAAGTGACAGGATGAGGGGAAATGGCCTCAGGTTGCGTCAGAGGAGGTTTAGATTGAACATTAGGAAAAATTTCTTTACCGAAAAAGTGGTCAGACATTGGCACAGATTGCCCAGGGAAGTGGTTCAGTCATCATCCCTGGAGGTATTTAAAAGCTGTGTAGATGTGGCACTTAGGGACATGGTTTAGTGGTAGACTCAGCAGTTTTAGGTTTACTGTTAGATTTGATGATCTGAAAGGTGTTCTCCAACACAAATGATTCTATTATTCCATGATTCTATGATTCTAAAATATATAGGGGCATTTAGACATCCCTCTTATGCAGCCCTTGGAAGAAGACAGGTGCCCGGGTTTCCAGTCAACCCAAAAGGTGGAATCCTGGGCTGGTGATAATAGCAGAACTTGAGGTATCTAAGCCAGAAAATGGTAAAAGTTTAGGCCTTAACAGGTCCTTAAGTGTGTAAGTACTAGATGTGAGCTTTATTACTTTACAAATCACTTCATTAGACTTTGATGCCTATGCTCCCAAATTCACAACCTTACTGTCTTCCACATCAATTTTTCTACTTGGCTGCTTTTTCTAAACAGTGAGATGAGCATCCAAAAATGACCATTAAAAAAGTACTAAAGCAATAGCATAATCTGAAAAATGCCCCCTAAAAGAAGAATCTATGACTATGCAAAATCACATTTCATACAAACTTTTCCCCTGAAATGAAAATGAGAAAATTATGCAAAACTGCATGAAATAGGTATGGCCATTGAACACAGCATGGCACTGGAGGGAGCCCAGAGGTGGTAGTGAGGACAGTTTAGATATCTGTAGAGGAATAAGAGATGCTTTCTGGTCAGGATAAAATTAATTTCATGTGTTACTGACACTGTGGTTTAGAACTTATAAATTGTTCCCATGCTTTTATTTTTTTTGATACCCATGTATTTATAGTACCCATGCTTTGAAGCAGCATGTCACATCTGAGCCTACCAATCATTTCTTTTTTCATAACTAAAAGTTTTACATTAAGAATAAATGTTGGAACTAAGACTTAGAAAGGACATACTGTTTTGGTTCGGCCTGGATAAATGCGAGGTGCTCGTCAAAACCGCTCTGTCACTCGCCCTCCTCAACTGGACAGGGGAGAGGAAATATGGTGAAAGTCTTGTGGGTCGAGAGAAGGATGGGGAGAGATCACTCACCAATTACCATCACAGACAAAACCGACTGACCTTGTGGAGAAAAGGAAGTTTAATTTATCACCAATCAAACCAGAGCAGGATAATGAGAAATAAAACCAGATCTTAAAACACCTTCCCCCCACACCTCCCTTCTTCCCATGCTCAACTTCACTCCCGTTCCTCTGTCTCCTCCCCGCAGAGCGGTGCAGGGGGATGGGGAATGGGGGTTACGGTCAGTTCATCACACATTGTTTCTGCCACTCCTTCCTCCTCAGGGGCAGGAATTCTCACACTCTGATCCTGCTCCAGCGTGATGTCCCTCTCATGGGAGACAGTTCTCCACAAACTTCTCCAAAATGAGTCTTTCCCAAGGGGTGCAGCTCTTCACGAACTGCCCCAGTGTGGGTCCCGTCCACAGGGTGCAGTCCTTCAGGAACAGGCTTCTCCAGTCTGGGTCCCCCACGGGGTCACAAGCCCTGCCAGCAAACCTGCTCCAGTATGGGCTTCTCTCTCCTTGGGTCCACAGGTCCTGCCAGGAGCCTGCTCCAGCACAGGCTTTCCACAGGTTCACAGCCTCCTTCAGGCATACATCTGCTCCAGTGTGGGGTCTTCCATGGGCTGCAGGTGGATATCTGCTCCACTGTGGACCTCCATGGGCTGCAGGGGGACAACCTGCCTCACCATGGTCTTCATCATGGGCTGCCAGGGGAGACTCTCTGCTCCGGCATCTTGAGCACCTTGTCCCCCTCCTTCTTCACTGACCTTGGTGTCTGCAGAGTCTCTCACAACATCTCACTCCTCTCTCTTGACTGCCATTTTCACCCCAGGTTTGTTTTTTTTTTTCCCCTTCTTAAATATGTTGTCACAGAGGCGCTACCACCGTTGCTGACTGGCTTGGCCTTGACCAGCAGCAGGGCCGTTTTAGAGCCTGCTGGCACTGGCTTTATCAGACATGGGGGAAGCTTCTCACAGCTTCTCACAGAAGCCACCCCTATAGCCCCCCTGCTATCAAAACCTTGCCACACAAACCCATAACAGATACAGCTCTCCATTTTCATCTATGAAACGCGAGTTAAGAGAGGACTGATTAATCTAATTCTTCTTTCAAGGATGTGGGTTCTTTGCATCTTTTTAATATGTATACAGAGCCTGGTAAATTCAAGGTTTCTGTGTGTTCGGGTGATTTTTCAGGATAAACAGGAGAAACATTTGTCTCGTATAATTAGACAGAAATTACCCTTTTTTAAAAAAGTATATTAATTGTTCTCAGATCATTGGTTCCCACATTCAAGCTCTCCCTTTGCTAACTTCAGAAAATGAATTTTCTGAAAACAGAGCAGGGGCAGATCATGCAATGCAAGCACCATTCCCATATATCTGCTATTCTAAATTAAATACATATGTGTATTTGATAATTGTAGTTTTGATATGTGTAGGATACATTTCAAGATGACCATTCTCATGCTTCTGGAGCAGAGTATTAGGTTATTTTCCTCCATGCTGTATTTTGAAATTTCAGTCTTTTCTTAAAACTTATTTTCCACTGAGCTTGATATGCTGTTCTCTCCTGTTTTGAGATTCAAAGCATGTCAAAGTAAACAAAAAAAAACACTCGATGGGCTCTGTCTTACTGACGTATTTTTAAAAGCCCCAGGTAAGAGAGAGGATGATAGCTTGCCTACAGATAGTTCCTCCAAATCACTTTCTAGATAAACTAAATTAAGTTTATCTTCTGAATCTCCATAGACTTTATTGATAATGGGTATTATAGTATTAAAATTAAGGGAAACCATGTCTTTGAATTTAGCTCTTGTGAATACTTGCTTTTGGAACTATATTACTATTCTTTGATTATGCTACCATTTCTTTTGTTACTTTGTGCACTTTATTTTTCTGCTGTCTTTCTTCTTTGCCCCTAGTGAAAGACAGATGTCATAAAAGTGCCTTTCAGCTCAGTTTCCTCTTAAAGTTTAAGCCCTTTCAGGTCCTGAAATGTGTAAATTTGCAAAGTTTTTCAAATTCCTAGTGTATCAGAACAACAGCTTAGTCTAGAAAAGTTCAAGGTGATGATGGAACTCATTCTCAGTATGATTCCTCACATCACTACTGAGATGGTAGTAAAACAGAAAAAAAAAAAATTGTCCAAAAGTAAACAAGCACAACCCACATTTAATACAGTTGTCATGAATCACCTAATGAAACATTCAATGACAGTGGCATTCATATACTTCCTAGATCAAACATTTGCTTGAGCTTTTAATCTTTTATGTCATCACACTGTTGTCACCCAAGAAGTATTCTGCTTCATATGGTTTTACCTTAAGTCAACAAAATGGGACATCTCAAAGGTGCTCAGAGAAGCATGACTCCCGAGTTTTTGGAAGAGTAATTTGACCAGACACGTGAAGGCCAAGAGCGTACTGGGTGTATTCAGATGTGTGTGCCAAACTAACCCTTCAGCCTGGAAGTGCAAAGGAGTGTAAGTTTGTCCTGGGTTTGGCCAGGACAGGGTTAATTTTCACCAGAAGCCAGGAGGGGACACAGCCAGGCAGGCTGACCCAACCTGGCCAAACAGAACAGGGTGTTCGATACCATGTGCCATCATGCTGGGTTCCGGTGGGGGGAGCTGGCTGTGGCGGGGGGGAAGTCAGTTGAGGCTGAGGAGCGTGCGGGGCACCGGGCAGTGAGAGTTGCTCTAGGCATTTCGCTGTTTGTTTTGTATATTCTCCTTACCAGTATTACCGTCGTTACTGTTCACTTCATTTGCTGTTCTGTTAAACTGTCCTTACTCCAACCTACCAGTTTTTGCCTTTTTCTTTCCATTCTCCTCCCCACCCCAGCGGGGGGAGGGGTGGTAGAGCTACCACGTGGCCTTTTGTTGCTGGCCATGAGCTAAAACTACAACAAAGTGAAAGCAGTTTCATTAAGTGGATAAGAGCGAGGGCATATTTCCTCAAGCTTAGTGCTACACAAACACAGTTGTCCTTTATCTGAGCAGTGATACTCCACTGTGTTGTGCTCTGCAGACTTACCAGTCTCTAAGACTATGCACTACGTATTGGTTCATCTTTAGGCACATATATTCAAACATCAGAACCTCAAGAGCTCTGCCTTCTAGCTGATTAAACACTTGAGGCACCTGTGTTTCTTTTAGTCAACATTTCTCTGATTAAATCTCCAGAACAGTGAAGCAAGGGCTAAAATAAATTCTCTTATAGTTCAGAGAAATTGCCTAATCACTAGGATAATGAATTAGTTTTTCCTTTTCCCCCTTCCTTTCTGTTCAATAAATAGTAATTATATAATGCAAAGCAGAAGAGTTTTGCATTTCCTCCTGGCAACAAGGAGAATGTGCTTAAATGGACATGTATCTGTTTCTTCCCAGTCAGGAAGAGTTCTGGATTAGGCACTTAAATCAGGGGAGTGACAAATAAAAACCAGCACGAACTCAGCATTATTGCTGAACATCAGATTGAGTTAACATGGCTTGATGGATTGGAGTAAATCTATTGCAGTGAGGTACCCAACCTTGTGTGTATTACTAGCCCTGCTCAAATGTGTTTAAAGTGTACTAGATTAAATTTAGTTTCACTGAAAGTTAAGATAATACATTTGTCTTGCATTTAGGATTAATTAAGAGCATGCAGATGGCAATGCACAACAGATAGTTGACAATGGACATCTCTGCAGTGATTCTCTCTACCTGCTACCCAACCTTGAAGGAATTCAGTTCAGAATTAAGGCACTCAAAGGCAAGTGTTTACACATAGATGCCTGCAGGTATACTGTTTCTTAATCTTTCATTGTCATCAACGGACTGTTATTCAACAGAATCAATATAAATAAAAGAATGATTCAGGTCACCGTAAAAAAAGGTATCTGGGTGGTGTAATCTGGAGCTGTATTGTTGAACACTATCACTAATTACCAACCACTGAACTACCCCCTTGAGGTAATTATTTGTCCCTTCTTACTATAGAAAAAGCCTAGACAAATAGATTAGCTCAGAAGACTAATTCTTACATGGCTGGAATTAGGTGAGACCAATCTCACTGGTTTTATTGCAAGCTTTTATCTCTGTCTCCCTCTCATATTCATCCTTTGGCCACTATTTCTGCAAACTGCTCTGCTACATTGTCAGTTCTCTGCTAACATTGTTGGCAGTGGACATATCCCAATTGTCTTAAACTTTTCTGAAGTTTCTGTACACCATTTTCAAAAAGATCTTGCCTCTCAATGGAGAAATAATTTGATAAAGCGCTGTTCTAAAGTGTGTATTTTTGGTTGCTCAGGATAGCAAGACTAAGGAAAAAAATCTTTGAAAGCAGAATGACTTGTAATGATGAATCACAGCTGAGAAGGGGGATATACCGAATCATCCTGTTGGCTGTATTGCTTACAGTGTACAGACAGCTCAGTCTCCAATGTAATGCGAATCCATGGCACTTCCCCAAGGACTAAAAGGCTTTATGTTATTACATGAGTGTCTCCAAAATGAGGATTAATTTTGAGAACTCTGAAACAAAAACTGAAAATACGTTTTGTTCTCTCACGCTCAGTTGGATTTATTACATAGTAACTCCTACCACTTTATACTCCAAATTGCAGCAAATTGGCCCTGACTTTTCTGAGAGTTGGCCTTATCTCATGCAACCCCCAGATAAACTCCTGCTCTATTTTTTGTTGTTTTTCTAAATTACAATAGCGAAATATATAAATTGAAGTCCCTCCAAAGTGTTCTGCTGAAATACACACCTGGACACGCTGAGGTAGGAAAAATCTAAACTCTTGATCCTTGTCTCAAAATATGACATAGAGACCTGAGGTCAACAAAATTTGTTTTCAAGGGATATAAGGTTGTGTCTTTCCTGTCAGAAAGTGATTGATTAAATTAAATACAGTGCAACTCGAGGTCTAGCCAAATATGAAGAAGCACAAATGTTTTCCACCAAGAATTTCTGAGAGTCTACAATATCCTTAACAAGGTTAGTGTTCAAATATATACACACCATGTATAGTACCTTCACGCTGACATTCACAATCTCCATTTCCTCTCTTTTTCTTCTTAATCCATATATAGTTCAGGGGGTGCAATATAATATGATCTATTGAGAGCATTGATTCTCCCAGATAAATGCTTCAAACAATATTATTTTTTACTGGCTTAGCACTACTAAAATCTAACTTAGATACCCATACAAATGTAGGCTGTTAGGTTCTTATAGGTTCATATTTAATATTGTTAATAGAAATACATTTTTATGTGTGCATACATATGGACCAATGGAACCCAAAACAAAAGCCATATGCAAAAGAGAGGGCTACTTAGCTTTGTTATTTATCTGAGTTAAAATTAGTGTGTTATCCAGAAACTCAGTCATGTTACTTTTGACTGAAACATGGAATTCTTGCTCCTTGTTGAATGTTTTTGTAAGTGTCTTCTTAGAGAGACTGACAGAGCAGTCTCACACACAGTAAATTAAAAATGCAGAGTAGCTGCCATTTTAATAAACACAGGTATTGTCAGAATAAGATACCAACTGAGCTATGTTACTCTGAGTCTCTTATGAATAGTGTGTGAGAGTTCTCTTTCGGTACTATAGTAAATACAGCTCAAATTCATTCAGCAAGCAACAAGAGCCTGATGTTTCTCTCACCCCATAGGAATCGTGATGAAATTTCAGAATTGCATATAGTTTTATGTATTCATCTTATTAAATCATTCTTTTAGGATATAAGTTTAATCTTCATAGGCATCTTCCTATATAAGCAGGCTGGCAAACTAAAATTAATGCTCTTTGGAGAACAGATCAAGAATACACTAGGAAATCCTAGGTGAACTTCTGATCATGCATGAGATACTGCATGACTGACGGGCTTGCTCTTTCTTCATGTATGATGCATATAAAAGATCATGTCGGGTCACTTCAGACAGTAGATAAAATTCATTCAGAAGTTAGGAGATACACATCTGTACAAGTTTCTGTATTTATGGCACTGTAATTAGACCAGGCTTAGCTGTGCTTGGTGTGGGCATGGAATTCACATTCTCATTAAACATCTATCATTTTAAAAACATACAATCAGGAAAATGTATCATAATAAAGTCATGGACTGGCCAACATCTGACAGTTACCATTTAAACCTTAAAAATGGCACTGCCACTTTGCATGCATATCATACAGGATGGAGACAAAGCGACATTCCTGTCCGACTAGTGTTTAAAAAACTTCTAACACAATCTATCTCGAACACTAGCATGGAAGACCACACATATTTACAGCAGCATGAGACCTTTTCTCACTATATTTAGCGTTCTATGCACTTGTACTCTAAGACAGTCAAAAACGCTTGCAAGGAAGCTGCCCCTTACATAAATTTTCTTAAAGACAGCTACAGAAAATGAAGGGATTCTACAGTGATTAGTTTACATTAATTTTACCTTCATTTGAATGCTGCAGGAATCCAATATTGTCAGTTAGACTGATTAGTCTCTCAGGAACTTTCTCTTCTGTAACATCACAAAGACTCAGACTGAATAAGGGAACTTTGGGATAAAAGGCTTGGCTAAGTATCTTTATCCTGCTACTAATGATCGTGCTTTACAATATTTTGGCCTTGCCTATTCACTTACTTAGGTTCCTCAACATTTTAACTACTATCTTCTTTTCTACTCAGATCCCTAAAACTTTTATTTCCAGTCCTTGGTGTAGAAAGTAGGTAATAATTCTAACAGTTTCTCTGAACTTCTGTTAAATATTCAGGTTTTGCATCTCAGAAGACCCTCAAATCAGAAAGGAAGAAACTGATGTTTTAAATTTTCCAAGAAATAACTTCCACGTGGGCTGTGTTGAACTTATGTCTGTCATATATTTCAGCTACCTCAAGATATTAATGATGAAACTGAAATATTTCAGCTTCCAGAACTGGCTTGACCTGGTCGTAGGACTTGTGAGAGGATGAGATAAGACTGCAGGAGAGAAAGGAGAAAAGAACAAGCACGACCAGGGTTTTTTTTGAAACTCCAAATTCATATATCATGCCATTGGATGGGTAGAAGCTAGAGGAACTCATGAGATATGACAGTAGCACACAGAATATGAGATAGAGGTGAGAACACAGCAATAATAGCAGGGTTAGTCAGGGGATTGGCACACATACGCAGAGAGCAAGACCTGTAACAGGGACTGAATGGGTAAGCCCTAGGCAGGCAGGTCCATGTCAGGAGAGGCTGAAGAAAAGTAGCTAAACCATGTTGTTATACTTTGGTCAGTGCACAATGTCTTTGCACACAGATTTGAGAGCTGACTGAACAAGATGGGGTGTGATCACCCCCAACACCAAACCCCAGAACTTCTCCAGATGTCTTGGACTCACCCAAAAAGACTCATATTCCCAGCTTTTCCCATACATCTTTCAAAATGTATCTGAGCACCACTGTGAATATCCTGACTGGTTCCTATTAGTGCATCCCCAGACCGCCTGCTGGCACGACAGCTACAAAGACCAACTCCACATATGGGCCAATACTCCTGGGTCCAGATGTCCTGACATTACATACTCTGAGTCCAGCCTTAGCTCCCTTCTCATTGCTTATAATGAACTGCCTTATTGGGGAGCACACCTAACAGTCTGTCCCGCAGGCTTTATATCTTTCCTTTATATAGACATCAGGACTGTCCTTCATCCTCAGAAAAAATACTATCCTTTAATAAGTAGTCACCAAAGGTCTTTCTGCTGATACGTCTTGCTGTCTGAATATTGGTAGCATGCATCAGAAATGTTCTCTGGAATCTGGTGCCAAATTAGACAGGTAGGGAAAGATCTGTCCTAAATTATAACACTGCACTCCTCTAGGCTCTGCACAAATGCTTCAGAATGTAGCCAGAATGTGTGACAGCCTGTCTAGGGAAATGTTCATTTACTATTAACGAAAAATATTTCAAAAGACCATGAAATAAGCATCTAATTATCTTAAATTAGGGGCTGCCTGCTTATGAACAGAACTAAGAAATCGTAAGAGATGGTTTTATTAGAGAAGTTTTGCTTGAAAGAGATATGTTCACAGTTTTGCCCACTAGTCATCTGAGATAAATGAATGAAATGGTATCTGTTGTTTAATCAAACTAAACATCCCCGATAAAACCAGGTGCACTGCCAAAAGAGACTGTATATGCCTACAACACATCTGCACCAGTTCCTCCATACAAAACTAGAAACACATAGACAGCATTACATAATTAATTCTGTAATTATTTCTCAAATTTCAGTAGTAATCTACAAAGCTCTTTGAACAGTAGCTGATCTTCTTACGTGTTAATATGTACAATAAAAATCTGCACCTTGTATAACCTTTTCTCCAAACCTCATAAACCTATAAAATCCTCATGCATATCATCAGTTTGGTAGACTGTGGAGGGGACCGAGAACCATTGTTTCGAGAGAATCGTCATCTCAAGAATAATGATATATTGTCAATCAGCAGGGCATACCATTTACTTTTAACATTGTAATTTTGTTTCTTAATCATGCGCCAAAGTTGATAAAGATACTCAGGGTAGAATTTTAATTGCCACGTTACAGAATGTGTGACATTAGAAGGGACCTGTGGACACTGTGTTATCCAATGCCCACCTCAAACTAGGGTCAACTAGTGGAGGTAACTCAGGACCATGTCCTGTTTGGTGTTAAATATCTCCCAGGGCAAAGCCTCCATCACCTCTCTGAGCAACCTGTTACAGTGTTAGATCATTCTCACTATAAAAAGTTTTTTTCTTATGTTTAAACAGTTTTTTCTGCATTTCCATTTGTGCCTATTGCCTCTTACCCTATCAGCAGATACCAGTGAGGACAGTCTGTCTCCTTCTTCTTTGTGCGCTCCCAGGTATTTATACAGATTGATAAGATCCGTGAACCTTCTTTTCTCCAGGCTGAGGAGTCCCAGCTCTCTCAGACTCTCCTCTCCATATGACAGATGCTCCGAGCCCTTAAACATCGTTTTGGCCCTTCACTGGACTTGCTCCACTAAATTCATGTCTCTCTTATACTAGGGAGCCCAGAACTGGACACAGTACTGCAAGTGTGGCCTCACTAGTACTGAGGGGAATGGTTGCCACTCTCCACTCGCCAGCAGTGCTCTCACCAATGTAGCTCTGGATGCTGTTGGCCTTTGCCACTAATGTTCATTACTGGTTCATGATCAGCTTCTTGTCCACCAGGATCCCCAGTCATGACATTCCAAAAGGGCCATTTCCCCAGCCCCTACAGATCCCTCTGAAGGGCAGCACAGCCACCTGGTGAACTAACCACTTTTCTCGGTTTTGTATTGTCTGGAAACTTGCAGAGGGTGCAGTCTGCTACATAGTTTGGGTCATTAAGGAAGATGTTAAACAGCAGTGCACCCAATATGGACCCATGGGGTACACCACTTGTCACTGGCCTGCAGCCCAACTTC
>Ga0065711_1037741_pt1 | contig 19519 bp, 8 predicted proteins | sample Hoacrofraction12_FD_59098 | JGI IMG/M metagenome (GOLD analysis project Ga0065711, IMG submission 59098) | Hoatzin crop microbial communities from Cojedes, Venezuela - Epithelial fraction 12 v2 (version 2) | ecosystem: Host-associated > Birds > Digestive system > Esophagus > Crop | place...
CATATAGAGCAACTCCCCCACCTCTCCTTGTTGGTCTGTCTTTCCTAAAGAGTCTGTAGCCATCTATGACAGTATGCCAGTCATGCGAGTTGTCCCACCACGTTTCTGTGATGGCGACCAAGTCGTAGCCTTATGACTTATCACTTTTTCTTATGGAATGAAACTGTGTATTTTCAGCTCAGAAGATAAGCATTCGGCAAAACGCACTAAGTATTGAAAACTGGACGTTACGCAACTTAACTGCCACAGTCACGCTGCTCCACAAAAGTTAGTTAATGCAACAGCATCTTTTCATTTTGAGAAACAGGGTATTTGATGTCAAAATATTTTAAAAATCTCATAACTAATAGCACAGATTTTGTATTAAAAAGAAGATCTAGGTCTCAGGGTAAATCTTCCTTTGAAAGCATTTTTTGATCTTTCCTTCACAGCACTGTTCACCATTTCTGTAAAGCAATACTTTTGAGAATGGTGATGTAAGCAATAAATAAGTCACAATGAAAAGTGGGTAATAAATAATGACTGACAGACTTTCCCTAAGAACACATGACTGGTCTCCAAAGGACAAGGATAATCCTAAAGGTGGCAAAAAAGGTTACTGTAGCACAAAAACATAAAAATTACTGGAAATCTGTAGTGGCCTAAAGAAAGTTAAGAAATGTGAAAGAAAAAAGAATTACTGGATTTTACAAGATAAACTGTAGCAGAATGTAACATGACTACATGAACAAGAAAGACTAATAAACTAATCCCAGCAATTATAAACCAACAGTTATCTAGCTCTGTAAAATCACAAACATTACAGGTTAAACTCAAGTTCTACAAAATATTTTATATATCTACCCAGATTAATCCTTTCTTTGTGCTGGTACATTGGCCAGGGAACACAGAAGCTGACAAAAGCCAAGAAGACAAAGCTAAACAGGTAGTTTAATGCACCTACTTGGATGACATATTCTGTAATAAAATGTGCCTTCCTGAAATACAATAGTATCACTATTTTGGATACTAAAAGTACTTTACAAAAAAAAAGGCCAAAACCCATCAAATATAGCATGCAATACAACTTATCAAGTCACTGTGTAAGCAGATGAACAGAACAAAAGAAAAAAACAGGTGTTGTGGATAGCACAGAGGACAGTACAACAAGATGCCTAAGGAATATAGAAGAAACATGTCCATAAGAAAATGCTTCAAATGAAGAGTGTTCACTTGGTTTTAGTCCCTAACTCCTCAGTATCAGACACTTCACGGTCTTTTTGAGAATATTATCTGTATTTCCTATAGTTATAAAAACAGACTGGCCATCAAGTAACCAAGTAAAACCTAAATACTAATTTTTTTTGTAAAAAATATTACGCTGTCAAAGATTCTGTGTCATGCGATCAAGTTCCATAGAAAGAATGTCTTAAAAGTAGACGAAAAAATGTCTTTAACCGAATATCCTAAAAAAGAAGGTCTTAAAACTTGAATATATTCATAAAGACTACCCTGGGGTCATCAACAGAGATTCTTATAAAACATTCCCAGTAAGAAAAGTCTGTATTTCTTTTGTTATGTCAAATAAAGTACCATTTTAGATTGCAATATTTACTTTTCTTCTTATGACTAGTGTTATAGCATAGGCAACTGTTCACCAAATAAATCAAAACAGATATTTATATTTTCTATACAAAAGAGACTCCCAGCATCCAGTCTCCACATCTATTGGTATTTCAGAGTCCAAGAAATACTGTAAATTAAATTAAGACGACCTTCAGAAATACCCTTAACTACTCCACATCAGGTCAGATTTTATAAAAGGACATTTGAAAACTATTTACTGATCATTCTTAAGCAAGTTTTTTTGAAAATAAGTGATTTCAACTATAGATTTACCTTAAGCATATATTTTCCTTCATTAAATATATCACACAGGGATCACATAATTCAACTACATGGAAAGAAGTGTGGTATTATGGGGATTTTTTTAGTTAAAATGTCATCATTCACATTTTAACTAAAAAAAGAAAAGCATGTGGACTAAACAGGACATTTCCTATAAGCATCTGCAGCGGCTGCTCTGTCACTTCTTTGTCCGATCTTGGTAAATTACACCAGCTCTCAGTAGACAGAAAAGCTGTAATTCATCGCCTCCAATAATGTAATCTACATTCATCACTGTTTTAATTATGTTGAAACTTAATTTGCTAGTTTCATTGCAAGAAAATACACCTTCTTCATTTTTCCAAATAGCATTATATCTGTCTCAAATTTTGCAGTTTAAAAATTAAAACTTCTCTCATTGCCAAACAGATCACACTTATAACAAGTCTCCTCTATTTGTTTTCTTCATTTAAATATTATTTCAATTAAGAAATAATTTTCTAAGCAAAATTCCCACCGATCTGACAGATTCGTCTAAAGAGAGTGAACTGTGATGAAGTTGCACTGAAAAGATTAAAAACATATCTAAAGTAGCTCTTTAAAGTAGAAATTTATATAACCTCTTTTTTCTAACACTCAATTTCTACCACTTCTTCATGAAGTAAACTTTCAATATCACTTTAAAAATTGTAACAATCCACAGCTTGTCCATATTGTAGGAAAAAAACCCAAAACAACCAACTTGCTTTACCATATAAACACCCACATGCATGAAGAAGCTCACTAACAAAAATGAAACACCAACCACCCCCTCCAATATTTATTAATAATTACACAATCAGTGCAAGAATTAAGCTTAATTTAGATTTTCAGTTAAATTTGGAGTGAAGTAATTTTGACCAAATTTAACACTACTTTTTTGCCAGTAGAATAACAGTTGCTTTATTCAAAAAAACATGTGTCACCTCTTAAACTTCCGTAATCGTTTTATGCTAATGGACAGTAAACATGAGGTATTTTCTGGATTAGTCCGTGCACATTATGCTATAACAGTTCCTCCCTCCAGCAACATTTCAGTATATAAAATCTCACGGAAAAAATTAAACATGTCATATGACTGGAGGCTAGAGATTACCCACAAAAGAGGCAGACAAAAATCAAATCTTCTACATGCAACACTCCTAAAGCATCTCACTTCTTAATTTCATTTTAAATTAGTCTTCATCATCATTTATTACCAGATCTCAAATACTGCAAGAAGTGGTTTGTGATGTACTATTTACTTCACCAAAATTCTTATCACTTGTTACACAGAAAAAATGGTCTTCAGAAGTAGAAAGCTGGTGCATTTCTCTATCTAGTGCTCCAAACGAACTAAGGCACGCGGGCAGTCATGTGTTTTACACAAATCATTAGAGATACAGGAATGTTTTGAATAGCCATCAATGGTTACATCATTAACTATAATTTACTGCAATTACTTACGATTTTCATTTCATAGAAGTGCATTAAGAGTGTGTTCCACGCATACATTAACACTCCCCATCATAAAATAAAGCCATTTAACTTTTCACAGAGTGACTTTTACGATGCTGTTACAGAAGAAACTAATTGTACTTAAAGCATTTATTTTTTAAAAGGTCATGCTTTTTTACTGAAGTTTACAATATTTAAATGGCAGCACATGAGTGTGAATGTGCATGTATGTGAATCCAGGGAACATATGTGTTAAATATTGAACCCATCCAACAAGTTTTGCAGAAAACAGAGAACTGGAAGTTATTTCCACATTAAGCTATGATAAAGTAAAAGAGAAATCTGAAATATAAATGAGTTTTGGATACAGATCAATGCTAATGAACAACAATTACTTCAGTCACTGTGTGAATTAAAACAACATCATTAGTAGAGCTTAAGTGTTCCGCTGGTGAGCGTGTCTTCAGTAACTAGTAGGTCATGCAAGACCTAGTTTAGGAGAAGCAGAAAGCACAAAGGAAGTAAGCTTAAAATTATTTTGTTTTGAAGTCCACTTCAAGTAAAAACTTCAGGAAAGCCTACACAACTCAAAAAAAACCATCTAGTTTTAAAGACTGCCCTGAATGCCTGATGAAATTTCAGATTTTCATTAGATAATGACAAGAGAGCTTATAAACCTAGAAGGTGACTCAGAACGGTCTCTTTTGTTCGCTTTGTTGCATGTAAAACAGTCAATGAAAACCAAAAAATGTTTCCTTAATTAAAAAAAAGGGGCTTTTGTCTGAGCTAAAAATAAGTCTAAACATCCTGCTCTTTACCTGAATGCTCAGAACCAGCTGTAGGTAGCAACCATGCAGCGAGAAACTACAGAGGGCACTGTTGTATCAGTTTTCAAGAGCTACAATGGTGACACGGCTCGAGAACAGCAGACTGTCACGGAAATGAATAACTAACTAAAGAAAGAATCCGGAGTTAGGAGAGCATGCAAATGCACTAAACCTAAAACAATAATAAGGCAAAAAGACTGAAGCTATATTTCTGAAGGAAAACGGACTGAAAAAAAAGTTCACGTAACAGACTGCCAGGCTGATAGGAATACTGCAGTGCATGCATTTGGCATTTTTCTTTGTAGTAATTTCCACGGAAAAGGTAACTAATCATAGCGCCGCCTTATCCTTTGCAAACAGCAACCTATTACTGGAATTCCACTCATAATCAATATGAAAATGAGTGATGACTGTTACGCAATTCTTCCACAGGCAGAATTTATCAACAGAAAAAGTATCTCCATACTGTACAGTGTAAAAGGCCAGTTTCTGTTTTATTCCTTTTCATAAACACAGTTACAAATCAATCATTTCTATCTTGAAAATGGTAACATTGGTGCAATATAAACCAAATGAAATCCCAGCCTTTCCAGAAGAATTACCTTTAAATACACTGACCAGAAAGTAAGTGTCCAGCTGAAAATAATGTAACCATATAATTGCTATACATATGACATTCATATCAAAGGGGGTGGTGGTGGTGGTCAATAAGTCAGCTTAAATAACTTAGTAATTGTATAAGAAAGCAAAATGATTTTTACACAAAGAATGAGCTTCACAGAAAAATATTTATGAAGACAAATTTGATAAATGTTTTACTGTTCATTTATATGAAAGTTCGCCTGTCCTTGATTGTATTTTATTAGAACTAACCGCAATTACATTTCATTAAACACTACTAAATTTTAAAACATATATTACTGCTGCCTAATGAGAAGTGTAAATAATATAAAGCAGCCAGTTACCTCAGCACGGAATAAGATAATTCATTTTTTACATTTTTCATTTTTATTCTTAAAAATCAAGATGATGACACCAAGAAAGAAACCACAGTACTGAAATATGATATGGACAGTATCATTCAATTAAATGAAATTGTAGAGAAGAGAGGTCTTGCTCTTTTTCAACAATGTGGTGGCAAAACCCACAAGTAGCATGTTTTACAATACTACAACAAAAAACACAGGACTTATGAATATTGACTCGAATTCACATTTAAAGAGGAAAGGCTACACAGAAAGTATTTTCAAATTAAGTTAGGCAATAATTTCATAATAAACCAAGAATAAATGTTATCAGAGAAGATGCTCAAGCAAACAAAACATGTACCAGAAAATTGTCTACAGCTATGTGAATGAATGAACAAAACAAACAAAATCAAAACCACAGACGGTGCCTGTGGATATCCACTGACATCCACATGCACAAGAACTGTGATGGTAACTGTGAAGAAAATGTGTCTCTAAGCATGCAAAAACAGAGGTACTACATGAAAGGGAACTGACACAGAAAATGAAAAAACAGTATTTTTTTTTAGATTGCAAAACCAGACAACACTAATATATTTACCCAGCAAGACCCCAGCTCCTTCACAGACACTGAGACCTAGAATTCCTTCAGAGTGATTTAAGTAATTGTTTCAAGCAACTTGTTAATAAAAGACAAATAAAAACAAAAACTAACATGCATTTCAGAAATGGGTTTCATCTAGGTTTTAGCATCTTTGGCTTCCAAACAGGGCCTGTATGTGCAGTGTTAAGTGGAAAAGTTTGGTAATTTTCAAATTTGTACATATGCTGTCTTTAGTTTAATTCTGCTTCTAAACCAGAGTAATTTTAAAATTGTTTAACATATTACCAGTCTAGTAATCTGTTTAGCTCTTGTTTTTTATTAGTAGTGCTCCCAGCAGTCTAGTTCTGCTAAACTAAAGTTTCATCTTATTTTATTGTTTCCAGATATTAATAGAATTTCAGTAGGATTACTGATACACTCCTTTTGAAGTGTATATGATTGCAGGCAGGTAGGTTGCATGCATGTAAACAAAACTATCAGTTTGTTAGACAGTATTAATAAAAGAAATGCTTATTAACCTACTAAATATACGACACTAGGCTAAAACAGGTGAAGTTGTCAAGTTAAGGTACATGTTTGTTCTATGTAAAACTTAACTGCATTTTAACTCAGAAATGTTGTAGTTCATTCCTACAGACATGCAATTGGATCCAAATGGGGCTGTTACTGAGGCTGTTGAGTCTATCCATGTCACTTAAACAAGATTCAAACCATGAAAAAAGTTTTGATAACATTTACAAAATTTACTTAAACATCTTAATGTATTTTTCCATTTAACTACAATACTGAATGCCAAAATGTTAATAGATAACTCTAAATATTCAAGATATTTAAGAAGATATTTGAGGTTTCTTTCTCCCCATGCAATACAGCACATTAAACCAATTTTACTATCATAATTTATTCAAAGCTTGATTATGAGCAATAGCTGTGAGAAGAAATACAGCATTGTTGATTCATATACAAGCATTTCACTTAACTACACTGGATAATAGCAGTGCTCCTAAAGGATTATAAAAGCAAAGTGATTATAAGTCATTACTGCTAATTAGCATTCACTTTACATTGATAGGGATGAACCTTTTCTGTGCTGAACAAATGGAAAGCTTTTATCTGAAAGTCTGCCAAACCTGGTCAAGGTAGGCACTGAAATAAAGTGTCAGTGACTGGTAAGTTGAATTCAAAACAACAAAAAAGTAAAACAAAATCTAAGGATGTATCATCATCCAATTAGTGAGATTCAGTTTTTAAACAGGAAAAGGTTTGAAGGGAATGAGTAAAACTGGAAACTCATACTTCACATTCTGCAATCTCACTGATAAAAGGAGGAAATCTGTGTTTATCAAACTTGCTGTGAGTGCATGGTTCATTTGGCGTCCTGTAAACAATGCCTGGCTGTCCATTTCCAAATGCATGTGAGAATCCTGCAACCCAGAACATCATATTCAGCAGGCAAGGTCACACTAGAGATGCCCTGGAAATGGGAAATTAGGAAAACCTGGCAATCAGAGGTTTAAAGCTGACCAGAACAAGCCCTGGGGCTTGCTTACCATCTTTCACCAGCAGCCTGACTGTCTCTGCTTATTCAATATTAACACAACAAGACTGAGACTGAGTGAAAACAACTCCACACACCTAACAGGGAGTAATACAGTGACTTTTTTGTTTACATGAAGCTCAACGTTTCTCACGGTAAGAAACTACCTCAAAGATGTTGTTCAAGATTCCCTTCTGGAAAAAAAAAAAAAAGTGACCCTTCTTGAACAGCTCAGATGAGACATAGAGAATGAGAGGCATCCTGTTGACTAAAAAATTTCCTTGTTCCCATCTCATTTTAAATTCAAACTAAAAAAACAACCTAAACAAACCCTGTCTTGTAAATGGAACAAGATATATAATTATTTTTACACTGCTTAAAGCACTACCAACTATACAATTACTTCTCAGCCTCTTCCCTTCATTCACTCTTATTCACCACTGATGACAATGGTCATCCCCTAGCTGGAGGAAGCTCGAGAATTAATGAAAAGAAAAAAATAACAAGTCAATTAAAAAAAAAAATCATTGATCTTTATGTCTGCAAAGGGAAAATTCAAATTCTCACAGATAAAAATCCAGACATTATAAAAGGTAGAGGAACTTCGTCAATGTCACTTGAAAAACCACAGCAAATATTTTGTCTCAAAAAAAAAAAAAAATCTCACTTTATAAAGAAGCACAGTTATTTATTTCTGGTCATGCAATTTCTAGAAGTTCACATTTAACTTTCATGTCTAAAGGCAAAAGGAAATGTGCTAAGGCATATGGTCTCCAAACGTTCATGTAATCAACAGGAGTGGCAGAGGGCCCCAAAAATAAATCCCATTGTTTCATCTGTCACTGTTCCCCCTCACTAGGCACTGAAGATTGTTTAGGATGTTTTTTCAATATTGATGTTGTAATTTCACTTGCTGTATATAAATTCTACGTTTCAATTACTGAACTATATATAAAGTTAATCTTTCAAAATATCAAGGACACAGTGTTCTTGATTTGTAATAATCTTAAAATATAAGGAAAAATTAAGGAGGAGTGATTATTTTGGAAATTCAGCATAAAGACAAATACTTTTTCCTATAATTTAATCTTTTTCAAAAATGTTGAGAAATATACCTTTGAGGAATTAAGTCTATACGTCTACAAATAATTCAAATTGTAACAGGGAAAATGTCAGATTTTCTTCCACTGAAAATATGGGAAATGATGACTAGAACAGAACTGTTCTGTGCACTTCTGAACTCTCCAAACCCCATCAGTGAGAGGGGGAAGCTACCCACTTTGTCTGAATTTATACACTGCAAAAACAGCATGCTGAGGTCTTCAGATTACAGATTCTTGAAGTCAGTTGAGATTCCATAACTAACAATATTTAGAGCTTTAAGATTCCTAAGAAAATCTGCAAAACTTCTTTGTATGAGTTAAGGGTACGCTACTGGTCTTTATCATGTAAATATTACCACTGAAGTAACGGGGACCACCAAGAGCTGATTAAAATGGAAACTTAAAATCCAAATTACTATTTAGAAATACTTTACTGTTTCTTTTAAACACATTTTATAACAGTCAGGGCACTGAAGCAATGCCTGCAGCAGAATACCACGTTACATTTATTCATGTATTTTTCCTGATGGGAGCATCTAGGCATTTGGTTGTTCAAAAAGCACAGAAAGTCAGTCATCAGACTGAATTTCACAACTCCTTTTACCCATTGGCCACAGCAGCTAAATTCTGGAGAAGGGTGAAAGGAAGACTGTTTCCTTAGCATGGGACACTGTTAGCCATAATGAGGAACTGAAAGCTTTATCTTCTGTGAGGGAATTGATCCCTGACCAAAGGTCACAGAATAATCTTGTATTTCATCCATTCATCTCAAATCCTGAAGAACTCCAAGTCTTGGGGAGTTTCACTGAATAATGATAGGACCTAAGTTACCCCTGTTTCACCTGAACCTGCACAGCCAAAGTACTTTGTCTGAGACAAAATATCATCTTAAATAACATATAAAATTACACAGCTATTGCAATTTTAAGTCTCAGACAGGAATACTTCCTGTCTTCAGTAAACATCAGTCTGGGTTAATTTCAAAAATCATTATCCTGACCTTAAAAAACAACTATTAAATACAGGAGTTGCACTGTATTAATAAGTTCTTTGTTCTTGTAACTAAAAACCATGTTACTTATTCTTAGTGATTGACTGAGTTATAAGATCAGTGCTCCAGAATGTGACAGTATTTTAGAAAATAAATTTTCTTTCTCCTTCCATGTTGCTGATAAAATGAAACAGTGCTACAAGCAAAGGCTATTGTTATTCACGTTTTATACATCCAATATATCTAACGTGAATTCTTGTTTTTCAGCTGATGATCAATGGATGATATCATAATTAATAATCCTTCAGTCCTGAGATCCAATATATTAATTTATTTCAAGTGTACTCTTTGCTTATTGTAAGCTTGCAAGTTCTGAACCCACCAAGTGCACCACAAAAAGAACTCTGACCTAAATCACATGTTTAAACTGAAAATGCACTGAAAATCAACTTGCATGCTTTTATAATAAACACGGGGAAATATATTACAAAGAAACTACAAATAGAATCAATTTTTGCAATACTAATTTAAAAAAACTCAAGTAACGAAAAATGTTATTGAAAAAAGAGTAAAAAAAAGCTAGAATAAAAAACATTTTTATCAAGTTCAAGAATTCTACAAACTACTCCAGCAGTGGAAACTTACCGAATAAAGGCAAAGCCTTCACAGAGCAGAGGAGGTAAGGCAAGAAACTTGGAAGATGACAGAACTGTCTACTGCAACCCAGAACTGACACAAATTATCTTTCATTGGTTTGTGTAGTCTGGAAGCTGCCACAACCACCACCCTAAACAAAACTTTAGCCATAATTCCATGAGATACAGAAAACAATCCAACACTCAACCCATCTAACACCACTTCTGTATGTGCTTGCATAAACCATTAATGTATTATTTGGACAAGATCATAAATATATTGAAAAGGGGAGAAAGCAGTCAAATACGCCTATATTGAGGAGTACGTTGTAGCAAAGTTTCATACAAATGCCTCCGTGCTCCAGCCCTTCCAACCATTAAAGGGAAAGAAACACAGTTTACCCACACATTTCCTGGTTTCAAAGACAGCGCCATGATAAAACCCTAAAGGGTAATTCAGATAAGTAAGAAACTCTAGTGCTTACATGCTTTGCTGGAAAAAGCACCAATATGCAAAGCCACAAACTTGGACAAGCAAGGGTATCGGTAACCTCTACTCAGTAACATGGAGAGTAGATTAAATTATTCCTTAGAGTTCAGGATTTACATGTATCACAAAATAAATAATTACTACCAGGTGAGGACTGCATAGCAAGACACATTCAGACATCATGTAAATACTCCAGTATGTTTCACAATATATATTGAATATGGAATCTAAAACAGGGCATTAGGCAACTAAAAAATAAATATAAATTTCCTTCATATCTATCAAACATCTGGGTTTATGACAATAGACTTTGCAGGTTTACAGTAATCGGAAGTCAGTATCACTTTGAGTCCCGTGAACTAGAACAGGACTGTTGTCCTGGGTTTCCAAGCACAGCAAGGGAATATTTAATATTTTAGAAATGTCGTCCTCATAACATTGTTATTAAAAACATCAAATACTTTTGAATTCATACTAGTTTTTCAAATGTGTTTTGTTTTCATTTTCTACTAAAGAAGTACTTGCAATACAAGCATTCTTTACAAACTGAAAGTGAGGCATGCTATGTGATTTCGATTTAGACACACCTTTCCTGTATTCTTAGGCCCAAACCATTCGACAGAAAAACAAGAGCTATGTTAGTTTGACCAGTGTTTTGAAATTACATCCACTCAAGGATGCATTTTCACAAGGCTTCCGCAGCTTCTACAGAATTCCTCTCTTCCCTTCAACAGAATGCAGATCGAACCCTCTGTTTAAAACTACTAACATTTGGGGGAAAAAAAATCCTAAAGCAAAATCCTCAGTGATTAAGACTTACATAGTCAAGCTACAAAACTGCATTTATAAATAAATATAAAAAAAATAAAAATAGAAAGATTTCAAAGTTATTGCTAACACACAAAAGAAAAATTTCCTTATCTTTTTCTTAAAACTAAAAACCCAAAGACTTACAGCTCCTGTAGTTTTCATTCCCCTGATAATTTTGCAATTATTCATCAGAACATGCAAGACTTCTACTGAAACTTTTGCACCAGAATAGGTTTGACTACAAAAGCACGGTTATCCAAAGTCTAACATAAAGGCAGTATATTGTTAATCTTTATAACTTGAAAATATAATTTAATAGAATCAATATTTTCACACAGGAAAGAAATAGTTATTTAGTTGCAGACGACTTGATAACATCTCTTTCAACTATAGTTATAATTATCATGTACAACTTCCAAAGCAGAATTTGTCAAGATTTAACACTAACATTAATTTATGTCAGGCATCCATTTCTCCAAAGACAGCAAGAACCGAAAACGAAGTATCATCTTAACTGCCACTAATCTACCCATTTTTAATTAAATTGATCAGCAATTTATTATCTTACCCAGTGGCAGAAAGCTGTTAGCATGCAGCTTTAAGAGACAGCATATAACTAGTCCTTCTAACTTCTAATACTATCATGATTCAAAAATAATTTAAATAATTTCTTTCAATTCCTGTAACTGCATGATGTGCACGTTCCATTTAAAACCTCTGTGAAGCACTTTAGAGCATAATCGCAGAATCGTTTAGGTTGGAAAAGACACTTAAGATCATCAACTCCAACCGTAAACCTACCACTGCCAAGTCCACCACTAAACCATGTCCCTAACTCCCACATCTAAGCACCTTTTAAATACCTCCAGGGATGGTGACTCAACCACTTCCCCGGCCAGCCTATTCCACTGCTTGATAACCCTTTCAGTGAAGAAATTTTTCCTACTATCCAGTCTAAACCTCCTCTTACATAGCTTGAAGCTGTACAGCCTACGTGTACTGTTCTCCTGTTTCGTAGTCTCATACTCCAACACAGGCGTACGATCTTGGTTCTACTTCACAGGAACATGATTTTCCTGACAAAAATGTTTAGAAGATGTAAGATTCGACTCCAGCGTAGTTCAGGAAGCACTCTGCACTCAAACCACATTCTTAGCTCTTATCTGCAAGTTATTTTTTTTTAAACTGAACAGAGAATCAGGCTGAAGCTTTCAGGTTTGTGAATCTCAATTCTCATTTCAATGGAGGAAAGGTGGCTAGAAAATGTCCAATACCTGAACTGACAACTAGAAATATTTTTAGCTGAAGTTTCAGAAAGTAGTCTAGCAGTTTGATCAATAAATTAAATGCGTAGTTATTTTTTTTTTAAAAGCAATAAATATGATTTTCTGAATATGGTATTGTTTTAGTATTGTGCACCACAGTCACCAACACAATTAACAGGAGTAGACATAGCATGCTCACTCAAACTTTCTGTAAAACCTCTGGAGTCAGTGGGAGGTTTTCTGTTTATTTCAATGAGATCTGATTTAATTCCAGTGGAAAATAAAGTACCGCATGAAACATTTTGAAAAACAGAGAATAAATTTCAAGTGTTTTAGGAAATAAGCTCATTATCCCCCTTTAATCAGTTTTATAACTAAAAAGGACTGATGTACTTTTTTTTGCTTTTATGTGTTATATTGGAATATATTTACAGGGCTACCAGAATCAAAACTATCATTGTAAAATATTCTGCAATACTTTGTGAATGATCTGCAACATACAAACAAGTAACAGATTCTGGTTTACAGAGCCTAAGTGTACACAAATGGAAATGTCTAGACATTACTTTCCACACAATGATAAATGCACAAAACCCAAAAGATCTCTTATTCCAGTAATCAAGCAATGCATTATTTCAAATATGAAACAACATAAACATTTTATTTATCAATAATTTTTCCAATTACGTTTTCTGTAGTATATGTGAGTACCTGTTACAGGTATTATTGTTAAATAGAAACAAGGTTTTGGCTTGAAATGGGGATTAAGAAGTTCTGATTTACATTGGAGAAAAAGGAATAAAGTTACACTATATATTTACAGTGTCAGGAAGAACAAAAGAATAGAAATAAAACTTGTAAAAGTGTTCAAATTTTTTTCTCAAAGCTTTCCTTAAACACCTAAGTGGATCATTTACTTACATTCATAAATGAGTTAGCAATACAATTGCCCCCAAGTATTTCATTCCTCTCATTCAGCATACCTTAACAAGTTTTAAGAGGCGGTAAAGGTCTTCAACTTCATCTTCCTGACATGCGGTATACACTCGTCCAGTGTTTACACTGGTGCCCTTTATGAAACCACGATAGAGTGGCAAATCCAACGCATCAGCATATAGGTCAATGGCATGGTGTCCTACTGTCTGATACATATAGCTGTCCAATTCATCAGTCTGCCCTGCCACAATTAAGAAACAATCATATTAGGTACATTATTTCAACCAATAAAGATAATCATAATACTACAAAGCACTGAGAAAATCTAAATGTTAATAGTTTTCAGTTCGCAAACAGATGTTTGGTGACAATACCTCTATAAACATGGAAAGAAAAAAAAAAAGATTTCTCCACCCAACAGACATATGGAGAGGAAGACATCTGTCACAAACATGCTGCCTGTTTGAAAATTGTGCTCCCTACTTCTTCTTTAGTATTACTCCCTGCTTCATCCAAAAGTCTCATAACGGTCCAATTCTGCTCCTATTTATATGGTAATTTCAACAGAAACACAGTTTGGAGGCACAGATTCAGAAGCATTTCAACATACTCAGAGCAAGAAATTCGGAATGCACTGCAAAACTGAGAATAAGCAATAGGTTGTCAAAATTTCCCAAAACTTTACTGTTAAAATTGTTATCATGGTCATCAAGAAAAAAAATGATATTATTCTAGCTTAAGAGGAATAAAGTAGACCACTATAATGTTTTGACATTGTTTAATATACAAACAGTAAAGGAAATTTGTTGTAATATCCAGATCCTTTTTACCTTCACTCCTTTTACAAAATAAGCTTGAAATGACAGCCAGTATTTCCTTAGCCAGGTGAAATATTTAACTGAATTTTCTTACAAGCACTTTGTAGCTAGCAGATAAGAAAAAAAACAGCTAAAATGCAGACATCATGGATTAGAACTAAATCTAAAACTATCTGATAAATCGTTCACGTATATAATCTTTTAGGTAATTTTTCAATCAGATTGATAAAGTAATACATCATTATTGGTGAAATCTCCACCTCACTTACTAAAAGCTAACACAGTGCTCTATTTTAATGCTAATTTGTAATACTGGAACTTCTCTTAATTTACACAGACACATCAAGCATATCTGCTGTATAACTATATAGCACATCTTGCAGAGAGAAAGGTCTGTAACATTGTCAAGCTAACTAATTTGTGATGTAACAGTTAGATCATGTCACATTTGATGCCACACAACAGATACACTTTTGCTCAAAATCGGCAAATCTAAACCCATGAACACAACTAACCAACCTAGACCAGAAGAGTTGCTTTAAAAGAAAACTCAGTGTTTTTCAACATACATGAATATGACAAGGTCTTTAAACTGATATTCAGTTCAGAATACACAGTTTCTTTATTAATTGAGACTCTCCAGGCAACAGTGGTACAAGATAAAATAAAATGAATGGCATAGAATCCGCTATTGCCTGAAGCACCTCAATTAACTTTCCACAAAATTTCCAACTACACACTTGAAGAGAGCATTTTATGATTTTAATGACAATATTCTACATTTGCGATGTGGATAAATTAGTTTAAAGACAACATATTTCAACAAGATTAGAGATTATTATATCCTAGCTAGCCAGAAAATAAATTATTCCTGTACTCCCTAGCATTTGCCAGATCCGTCCATGATTCATTTGTGATGGCAGCTCCCCTTTTCCTTCACTTTCTCCGTGTGTCTTCCCACAATACAGTTACCAGATATCATACTTAATCGTTTAACATACGTTGAACAGTTAACCTATGTTAACATACTTCAACATTCTCCCCTAGCACTGGCAAACAACTCACTTCCTTTTCAAGTCTCCTTGTGAGTTCAATTTATGCTCTAGTCCAACACAGAAGGACTCGGCTCACCCTCTCATCTCACCACTGACTTCGACTACCTAAGTTTCTCCTATTCTCTTTCACAGAAATAAGCTTAGGTGCAGCCTGTGAGGAACTGATCAGAAAACTGGTCGAAGCTAAAGGGAAGGAAAAAGGCAGGAAAAAGAAGTGTATCAAGGTCAATTCCAAACCAGATCAGGTCCTCAATCCAGTTCACAAATGCTGGGCTAGAGTAATGAAGACACACCAAGTTAAAAAAAAAATAAGCAGCAGCAAAACTGTATATTTTTGGCAGCTGGAATGGTTTATGCCAGTTTAAAGCATTTCTCGATATACAGTGTTTGTTTTGTTTGATGATATCCTCTACCACCTCTTACTACTTGTGCTACTGAACTCACACAATCCCTTTGTCTACCACCAGGAATATACGTATTTTTCCTCTTTCAAATTGTGTACGCCTTTCTTTTACTGATCTTCATCTTCTTGTGTTTTTTTCCCCTTCGAGGAAAAATACATTTAATACATCTCCACAGCATTTTCTTTTTTTTTTTACCTCTTTTACGATTTCTAGATTGCCCTTCAATACGCAAAACTATATACAAACATATAAAGGAACTTAATTCGGGCACAGCTTGCCTCCATTGTTTCTACTAAAAAAACAAAAACCTCCTATAAGAAATGTGGCTTTCATACCTGTGTTTTCAGCAGGTCTTAAATTGGCTAGAGCAACGACCTGATGCCCAGCAGCAACACACTGCATCATACTGTAACAGCTGTCCTTCCCACCACTGTAAGAAAAAGGAAATAGCGGCAATTAAAAGTACTGCTAAACATTTTACCCCTTGTGACTTCTGCCTAACTACTTAAAAATTAATATCATCAGAGGTGATTATAAAGTTTGGAAACAAAAAGAAGGTTGTAAAATATTAGCAGTAGAAAAAGGATGATTTCACTGTACGATGTTGCCTGTTTATGTACAGTGCCTACATACAGTATCCATAAAGCACATAGGCAGTTCTCTGCCTTCTTACTAATCTGAGATGTTTCATGAAGAATGGCCACTTACACTGGAATCCGCTTCAGAACAAGGGCTGCCTTCTACTCCAGAAACTAATTACTCCGTATCCATTACTAGATAACTTGGATTAAAAAAAACAGTATCTGCTCCAGAGAGTTGCCAGCATTAGCAATCTTTTTAAATGAAGACCATCATGTTGAGAATAACATTTATCCTTCATGGGATACTTTGACTCAAGTTTCAACATTTTAAACGTACTTCCCATTCCAAAAGCTATACTTACTATAGGCAGTAGGTTCAGTTGACGCTGCATTGAACATACAAATTTTTTACTGCATATAACTGAAAACAAAATTAAAAAAATGGAAAAAACAGAACAATGTTCTTCTCTGAGGCCAAGAGACGATACTCTAACACAGAAAATACAATTAATTTTGACACTCATTCAAGATCTATTGGAACCTTTTCCACTACCATTGAGGAGAGAATCCTGTTCTCCTGGTGTAACAGAAGTATAATATTTTTCATGGATTTTAATCACTATCAAAAGAAATACTACAGCCTAACAATAAAACTAAGAGTGCTCCAGAATACACATCGTTTACAAAATCCACATTCAGACTCACAGCCTTCAAACTACAACTACAGGTACAGATTCTGTGCAGCCGCTTTAAATGCCAAGGCACAAAAACCAGTCCAGGGCAGGAAAGGAACAGAGATCTAGACCAGCTCTGTGAAACTGCATCTTACCTTAGAGTCACCAAGACACGGACCAGAGAACAGATGGTACAAACAGTCCTTGCTACAACAGACCATCATTTTCCTCGTAACCACACTATTACTAACAAACTTCTTCAACATTTCCAACATAAAGTTCTCAGTTTGATCTAGCCCTCCATGCAAGAGCTTGAAAATGTGTTACAGGACTGTAACCATATAGCCATTCTCTCAATTTATGCTTTTATGCGTGCTAAAACTCTGTATGCTGACCTTAATTTGCTCTGTAACTCAAACCTAAAGTAGAAATAGCACAAATAACATGGCACCGCTTCATACTTAACAGATTTTTGTAAAGCAGTTGCTTATGTATCAGTGCTATAAAAGTAAATACATATATATGATCATACACATATTCCTAATTTGAGGTTCCATCTCCATCTGACATTCTCACAATTATTCTATGACCTTATTCCACAACTTTCTTTTAACCTATATATGCACCAAAAAAAATTTAAAAAATCATATGTTCATTAATTCTGGATACTGTGCTCAACAGCTTGAAAACGTAGTTAGTATTCACTTCATAATGTGAAATTTCAGGCTTAACAGAATCATAATGAGACAAAGGCTCTTTTCTTTCTGAATGACTTCATTCTGAAAAATAAAAGCCTTCCACTAGTTCTGATTTCAACTCCAAACACTACATCAGAAAAATAATGACAGTAGATAATTGCCTATGCTGTTTACAGCATTTCAATATTATATTTTGTTAAAAATAAAAAAATTACAAGGACATTAAGATAAATCAATTGATCTTTTCCGTTAATTTATATTAAGAAAAGACATGTTAAGATGAGGCTATATTCAGATTTCCCACATTTGACCACCAATTACTTGATCAAAATTTGTAGACTGGTCACTGGATCACATGCTACTCTACTGTTATTTATTTTCTATATTACTGTTACCATGGCCCTAAAAACTAAGCATACCACAAAACACAACAAAATGGTGCCTTCCTACAAGGCCTTCTAACCTAGGTGTAACACCTGGCTGTTAAGACCAGTTAAGACCAATAGAGCCAGACAGCCCGTGCTGTGGGAGGAAGGTGAACTCAGCACAGTCCCAGCCTGGCTGTTGTCTAATAGATTGTAACAAAATAAAAAGAAGAAAAAAAGCTTTGATAAGAGACATGAAGGCAGGTACCGACATAGCCTGGGGGCTCCTCTCAGTTCTCATCACAGAAAAAAAAAGATCACAAGGCCTTTTTGTAGAAAACTGTATGAAGTCGGACCACAGTCAGGGTTAGCTTTGACAATGTTGCAGGTGTGTTAACAGGTAGGCTTATGAACAAACAAAATAGCGGAAGAAAAAGAAAATATGGTAACCATAAACATCCAGGTCCATAAAAGACTTCTGAGCAAAACTCCTTTCTATTGACAAGTGAAACTATTTAGAGGAAGAAAATTCTAGAAGAATTAAAGAACTGAAAAACATCGTATTTCAGGTAGAAGACAGGCTTTAAAATGTCATGATTTAGCACAAAACACAATAGATGGTTTACCTGGTAAACATCACCTTAAAGCAAGACCATCAACTTTAAGTGTGGACAACATTTCAGAAGAAAAAGAAATGGGTTAAAGTAGTTTTATACATAATCCTGACCTTTTCAAAACCAAGAAGCAGTTTTCAAATACTTTTTTTCCCCCCTCTGATCTTTGAGGCTAGCTCTGTTACAAGTATTTCAGACACTTTGATGTCTCTTTAAAACTCTTCTCAAAACTACTACTGAAACTAAATCCTTCCTTGTAAAAATGCCCATTAAAATAGCAATTGTGTTAGAAACCTGGTTTTAGGATTTTGTTTCATCCTGCCTTTTAACACATTCTTCTGCTTAGGGAATATCAAAATAAATAAACCTGGAAGACAAAATCTTGTCTATAAAACAAGAAAAAGTACCAAAGTGGATTTTCCTACCCTTAAACAGATCTTTAAAAACGTAAATAACATTTGCTGTATTTTTTCCTCTCTGGATGATGTTTGGAATGATCTGCAACCATTGCGGCCAAACCCCAATTTCAACAAGGTTTGGTATTGCACATTGCCTGAGAGAATTTAATACATTAAGTGTTAAGACTTCAATAAATAGTTACTGCACTCAGCAACACACTGCGCGCATCCGCACACTCCTTTTCCATTTACAGGCTTCTCAGCTTGTTGTTTTCTAATTAACTATTATTTCTCAAGAAAAGAACACACCTGTCCTTGTCAGAAAATGTTAATCCTTCAGAACAAAAATACAAAAAAGCCATTTACAGTACAAGAACTGCAGAAACTGACAAAAAATGGGGGGG
>Ga0065711_1005659_pt1 | contig 19518 bp, 15 predicted proteins | sample Hoacrofraction12_FD_59098 | JGI IMG/M metagenome (GOLD analysis project Ga0065711, IMG submission 59098) | Hoatzin crop microbial communities from Cojedes, Venezuela - Epithelial fraction 12 v2 (version 2) | ecosystem: Host-associated > Birds > Digestive system > Esophagus > Crop | place...
GAAGCCAAAATTTGACCGATGGCACCAGTCTCTGAGCCACCTGTTAACCAGGTGAGTTTTCCTGCCCCTTTCAGTGCTGTCCCCTGCCACTGATGGGATGGAGGAAAACACCACCTGTGCCCCTGATCTGTCAACCAGTCGCCCCAGTGCCCTGAAGTCCCTTTTGATGGCCTTGGGACTTCTTTCTGCGATCTCGTCCCCACCAACCTGCATAACCAAGAGGGGGTAGTAATCAGAAGGCCGCACCAGATCAGGGAATTCTTTAGCAACATCCCTAACCCGGGCCGCAGGGAGGCAGCAGACTTCCCTGTGGGATGAGTCGGGTTGGCAGATCGGGCCCTCTGTTCCCCTCAGAAGGGAATCACCTATGACAATGACCCTCCTTTTTTTCTTAGTTGAGGCAGCTGTAATACGTGGGGCTGTCTGACTCGTTCTAGGCAACCCCCTGGATGGAGCCTCACCTTCACCCACATCCTCTTTGGCTGGTCCCTCACATTCCAGAGCCCCATACCTGTTGCTTAAGGGCAACTGAGCAGGTTTGAATCATCAAATTCATTTATCAATTATCAAAATAAAAATTTGTAAAGGTGCAGCCCAGTTCCAGGCTTAGACAAATGGTGAGAAACAGCATCAGAACTGCAGGCAAAACAGCTGATTTCCTGCTACTTGCCAGAAGATAAAAGTCATAAACCAGCACAAAGGCAAACAAGAAACAACGTAAGATATTTTTCCTCCTGATGTGAATTAGAAGAGTCACTTCTGGTCCCAAGACAATAAAAATTCCTGTAATTACTTCATTTTTCTTTAACCTTTCAGACTTTAAAATCAATTAGACTTTTAATCTAGAATTTAAACATCTAATCTTTTTGGCCGCTTATCTCAAATCAGGCCTTACTACTGATTAAAATTACAACTTTGAAAAGACAGGTAAAGGCGTGGAAATATTTGCACAGTGTATTAGCCAATGAAGTCTGAAGTCAACCCTTGCTGAGGAACGTGAAAGGCATGCTTTTATCAAGGTATTCCAACCCAACAGAATCATTCAAAAACTTCTACTTTCACAGGTGGTAGCATGACACAGTTCTTTGATTTAGTATGAAATTACCTATCTTTCAGCTTTTTAATCAATGCCAGAGGTCACCCTTACTGCCAAGAGCCTGGTTTACACTTTTGGCAGACTGCCGTTATTTTTGCCATAGCAGACAGTGCTTGTTGAACAGCATGGAAGTGCAGTTTTTCCCCTCATACGCATATCAAAAAAGAGCCAGGTTCTTTAAAGTCTAAGGCTTTTACATGTTCTTAGCTGGAGTTGCACAGTAACTATGCACTTTTAGGATGGGATGTTCTGTTCTATTGAAAATGCTTGCTTTTGTCTACTGAAGATAGGTACACTGGAAGATTGCACTTTCGGTCATGATTTTGATAGGCAAAACTGAAATGTATCAGAAAATACAAATGCAGTACCTATTTCTCCTTGCACACACAACATCTACAGTTCTGACGAATCATAGCAGAACCATATCCCTCAAAGTAGCTACTTAGTGTGTGCAGGAGTTCAGCCATGGGGGTAAGGTGCACCTCTCAGGACTAGTACAACAGTACGATAAAATTTGCCTGTAATCTGAGTATGTAACATGTCAGGGTTTTTTTTCCACCTGAGTTCATCAATAACCAAATGCAAGAGCACCCATGCCCTGGATGTTTCATTTGAGACTCAGCTCGAGAGTCAGGCAGAATGTAGGTGTATGCACCCGGCAGTGAAATGTAAAAATACAAATGTAAAGATTCAGTAAGTCAGCCTCACAGTATTTTTCAGTATTCTTTGGAAGCTATCTTCAGCTAGGTGCATTTTAATGCCATGATTTTCTCTCCGGCTGTTCCACAGAGATTTTAATTTCTTAATGTCCTCTATAAACCTCCAAACATGTAGTACAACATTTTTCAAAAAAAATCCAGAAAATCTTCCATTTATAGTTCTACTAAAGTTTAAAGTTATAAACAAGGCCACCAATACGAGGTATAGCTGCTGTCTCTCTTTTAAAGATGGTGGTAAAAAGAAGCTAATTGCCTTTAAGAAATCAGTTATCTGAAAGAAAAGATTCTTCTAACCAAGACATAAATACACTAAAAAGCATCTCAGAGTCTGAATTAAGCAGACAGGGAAGATTCATAAGTCTCATTAAGAGAAACATCACAGAAATAAGCACCAGACAGCCATAAAAGACAAACTGTTAAATTGTCTCTTCCAGTGTGGGGCTCTGTATGCACTGACTGCTGTTCATGTTTTATAACTGCTCGAGTTAATGGATAAATCAATTATCTAATTGTCAGCACAGAGACAGATCCTTACAGGTTTCATCTGCCTCGATTCGTTTGTTGAAGTGACACTGAACTCATTCGCACAAGCTGGCAACCTCATCACCACAAAAATTCAAGAAGACAATTCAGGATAAAGTGACTTGGTAGTTTTGGGATGCAAACGTAATAAGGCTAGTATTTCTCTGCTTAAGTATCAACTGCTTTCATTTCTGAGCTATACAGACATACAGTGTCCAGAATCAGATCACGGATGTTAATCATCACTGAAACACCACCGGGCTTCACTGCCATATTATTCTTGGAACGTTGGTGGCAAACGCTTGAAAACACACTGAACAACACGCACAGCAGGAATAGGCAGAAGATGCCAACTGGGTTCACAGAGCAGTGCATAGTCCATCCTGCCAGTTAAGCACCATAACCCAGGTGGAAAACAGGCAATAAAACCGAAGCTGTACAGCTCAGTACCTCTGACAACCATCTCTGAAATGTTGCTTTCCCTGAGTATGTCAGGGAGACTTCTAGGGAGCAGTCAAATTTGGGGTTGTTGGTCTGTTTTCTCCCACTAGACTGCGTGTGGATTAAATCCCAGAAGCACGCCGTAAAAAGTAAAAAAAACTAGAGAAATATCTGAAATTCAGCACTCCTAAGAGAGCCTCCTGCCTTTTTGATAATACTGTACCTCCTGCGACATACGGAGTTTTCAACTGTGTCTGTAAATATCTCACTGTAAGTAGAGAATAAATTCACACAACCTGCTGACCCACAAGGCCATGCAGGAAAGTAGCTGATGTCCCATCTGTCCTCATTCAAGACCAAAGCCTGAGTAGGAAGGTCTCTCCCTCCACTCCATTTCCAGCAAACTCCAAAATGAGGTGGACTTTCTTATCTCTCAGCAGAGGCTGGAGACCAAGGACAGGAACATCTCCCCTGTGTCATTTCTGGGGGATGGCATCGAGCACCCCTTCTCAACTCAGCCACAGGCTTGGCAGGGGGAGGGAGGAGGAAAAAGCAAACCCCTGTGTAAGTTTCTGCCTGAGACAGACACTGTGAATTGGAGACCCCTCACCTCCTCTCCCAAACCACTCACCCTGGGTTCCCATAGCATCACTGACATTTACAGGTCTAGGAACGTCACCCCTGGCCACGAGCCTTGTTGGAGGTTTCATGATGCTGTAGTCAAAATTTTAGCTTCAACAAGAAGCAAGTTCAAGTGCAAATCCAAACTCTGATGCAGGTTTTACAGAAAATATAAATGTAGGCGTGCTTATAAAACCTAGAGATCCCTTTAAAAGACTTAGACTGAAAAATAAAACCTCCTAAAACATTCTGTTTGAAAGCAAGGGTAACAAGGAGAATAAGTGGCCTAAGTGAGGTCTCGCAGGTTTCTCTTTCTTTCATTGGCTCCTTATTACTTTTCTTGTTGTTCTATCAGACATATCTTAGTCGCACAGATGTGGCACTAATCACAGAGTAGGAGTTGCCAGCTGCCTGGGAGGATAAAACTACTCCGACATTATCCCATCAGGCACCCAACAGTGACTTAGGAGATACAGCCATTTAGCTGACACCCTTGCAAAGAAACAGGTGCCATCTGAGCATGCTGGGAAAGCCTTTCTAATGAAGTCAGCTCTCCCTCAATTGTTCATGGTTTAAAGTAAAAAAAAAATAGCAACTCCTATCATTTTGCACACAGAGGTTAGGCACAAAATACTGAGGCTTTCAGTGGGAGTTTTGCTTGCTGAAGGTAGTTGTGGCTTACCATGTTACCCTAGTAGAAAATATTTCTGTATTGAAAACTAAGGATGTTTTGGAGGCATCAATTGCACTTTATGTTTCGGGCTTGATTTTAGTCTAAGATCTACACTTGAAGCTACTTCTGCCCCAAAGCCTGGGTACAGATAAAGATGCATCAAATTTCTTCCCTTGAAAGCATTCCAAATTTTGGAATAAGATTGAGGGGTAAACCGTTGACTAGACAAAACAACCAATGACTTTTGTAGGATTTTAAAAACTGAGACTGAGATTCGAGTATGCCATATAGTCACTACTTTCTGGTGTTCTGTTGTTCTTGCTGTTGTTGCTGTTCTTTTGGCTTGGAGAACTCATCTGGCTGCTCTCTTGCCTTCTTTTGCTCTTAAAGAATATCAGTGGCATGAAGTTATTTTGAAACCCAATGCATAAATACTTGCACTGTGTTCACCTAGTAGGGCGATAAGCACAGTAAAGATATTTAAGTGATGACTGATATAAGATGTTTTTCCACAGTTTCACACCCGTGAGAGGAGGATGTGAATCAAGGCAAGTGAGGGACAACAGGGACATGCAGCAGGAGGCAAATACGCTAAGGATGCCGGTTCCACATACAAACAAGGTGCTAGCCATGCCATACAGCATGCCCAGAGCCCATCCTAGAGCTGCAAGACCCGAAAGGAATCCCCAGGAGAATGCCCTGCCTCAGTCTCTCATCCCTTGTGAGCCATGGGGATGATGGAGAACAAGAAGTCCCACCAAAGCCAGGCACAAGAAATCTGTCTCCTAATCTTCATACCACACCAGGCAAAAATGCTCACCTGCACCCTCGCCCCTGGTGAAGATGCTGAACGTGTTGCTGCGTTGAAGGGGATGTGGTCAGCTTCAGCCAGGTACCATGGCTCCAAAGTGGCCCACCATCCCCATTACCCTGCTCCCCACTCCCCCACGCTTGGCTCACAAAACGTGTCTCCTTCCTCCACTGCCCTTGCCACCCCACATTCCTCCTCTGACTGCCCGCTGTTTCCAGCCGAAGCTGGAGCGAAGCGTGACTGCACCAACTGCGCCTGGCAGAAGGTTCCAGGAAGACTGTAAATCTCCATGCTGCCTGAATAAACACGCCCCACGGATCCTAGCCCCGCTCCCTCCCTTCCCCTATCCTCCCTTCCCTGGCTGATGAGCTCAGTGTGAAGGCAGATGTGGCTGGGAGCAACACAAGAGACGAGCAGTGAAGAGCAGTCACCAGGTGGTCATCCAGTGCCCAGGCTGGAGGGACATGGGAACGTCAGGGAGGTGGCAGTTCTTCATGTGCCAAAGCCAAAAATACAGGTGACATTTTACCAGACTGCATCACGGACAACTTTGCAGCCAGGGATCTTCAGCATTTTCAGGATTATGGGGAAGCTGAGAAGGAATCAGAAAGATTACCGAAAAGTTCCATTTGGGAGCCAAAAGTGTCACAAATGTGCATGCTGTCCTGTGGTAGAGTTAATACTATACACCAGTCATTACTTCTGTTATACCAGAAATATGACAAAATGAGGATCCCACTACATTCAAACGAGCCCCCGTGTCCTGGTGAATGCTGCACCACTTAGAAAGAGTTGCAGCTTCATATCCTAGCTCAGGACCTCTACTTGTGATGTCTTGTGTCTCGGTCACTCCTTTCAGCCCCACAGACCCCTGTAATGCCGGTGACCGTGCACGCATGAGCGGCTCTCCCAAAGGCATAAAAGAAATTCAAAGTATGAAGTCTAAACTTTCTCTTCCTCCTGTGACTCTCATTTTGTGTGCTCAGCTATACCACAAGCCTCCTCTGCACCCTTAATTATTAACACAGCTATTCTCCTGAGGTGGGATTCCTCATTATCATATGAATAAATGATTAATTGTCACCATACTGAGCAAGCGCAACTTTTATAACTATATGAATCAGCACTGTGCCAAACCCTTCAAGAATAGTGACAGTGTTCAAGTATTTATTGCACTTTATTGCTTCCTGGATCATTTAAAAGGAGTCACTGACAAACAACCATTTACACAGGCTTGAAACTTTGCGTCGGATGTACTGAGCAGCTCTGTATTTCAAAATGCAGACATATCTTCTTTCCCAGCAATTTAAAGACGGGTCTTTGGCAGAAAACTCCACAGCTTGTCTGGCAAATGCTACTATTTGCGATGGCACATCTTGTGTGTTACCAGAAAGTAATTTTAATGCAACTTTGAGCTTAGTTTTAAGTATCGTTCTAACAATCATGGTGGCTTTGGTGATGTTCTCCATGGGTTGCAATGTGGAACTTAAAAAATTCTGGTACCACATAAAAAGACCCTGGGGTATTCTTGTGGGTTTCCTTTGCCAGTTTGGAATTATGCCTCTCACAGCCTTCTTGCTGTCCCTGGTCTTTGATGTGCTTCCTGTTCAAGCTGTCGTGGTGCTGATCATGGGATGCTGTCCGGGAGGCACAGCCTCCAATATCATGGCCTACTGGGTGGATGGAGACATGGACCTAAGGTAAGAGTAGTCATGTAGTTCATGTGGCTTTTTACATTGTAAACTTCATATTGAAAAGGACTGTCTGATTTTTTTCTTAGCTTCCTGGCCCATGCACGGTGGAGCTTTCTTCTTGTAAAGATGTTTAGTTACTGTAGCAGTAGTAAACATAAGCAGAATAGCAAATTTCCTTTGTTTGTTGAGGATTCATGAGGAAGATATCACAACTGAAATGTGTATGTTAGAGAATGTCTTCACTGTAAATCTTCAGATCCTGCAGAAGGTAGCACTGATGAAGACTGCTGAGCTACTAAGGATTATGGAATCTTTGTCCAAGTTAGAACTATGTTTGTGATTTTGTTTCTCCCGAGGAAAAAAGGAAACAATAAAGGACTTCAGGTTCTGAATTCTCTGTACAAAATAATGGCTATGCAATAGTTCTTGAAGTAATGTTTCTTGAAAAAGACCACCTGTGGAAAAATATTTTCCCTCATTTTGTGTTCTATACAATGAATAGACAGGCACAGAATTTCTTTTTGGAAACTAATACGAATGAAAATCACTTGCAGTAATGCTATCCGCTACTGGCACCTTCTGAAAAATTTTCAAACTCAGGGAAAGTTTTACAGGCTAGAAGCCATTGACTAAGGCAGCCCTACATTCTGGTGGCAGTAAAAAAACTCCATTGTGGCAAAGTGTGATGGGCTCAGTGACAGGATGCTCTGAACTCAGAAACAGATATATAAAGCACCTGTCACGGTCTAGGACGTCAAACACACAGGAGAAACGAACCCTACTCTTGATGCAGATTCCATGGGGGTTCATTAACTCTAACAGCCTTTAAAAATGAGCCATCTTTTTATTTTTATATCCTGATTACTTTGCTCTAAAATAAGCAGGATCATTTCTCTGTTTCCCACAAAGTAACATAAATTGGAGTATTCATCCAATTTATCATATGCCAGTCTGAACTAGAAATGGAAAAAATAATAGAAATAAGAAGGACGTGGAGCTAGGGCAAATAGACTAAGAATGTTAATATTTGTAGCTTTAATAAGACAATTTTTCCATCCTTTGAAAATAGTGAACTTCTCTGTCACATGTAGGTGTTAATGTAATACCCGATTTCAAATTATGTATGAGGTCAGCTCTGCTAATCACAAAATTCCTCACTGTGGAGGAAAGACCTATGATATTAAAACCTGTAAGACACTTTATTTCAATAAATACAGGTCTAAGAAATCACCAATGGAAAGATGTCCAGCACAAGTCTGAAAATCTGTCCTAATCTTTCCTTGGAAGAACACACTGAGCTAAACTATGCTTTCTCAGCTCTGTATGTTCAGATTTGCACCACTGAAATCAGTAGTAAAAATCCAAAACTATAATATAAATATGAGTAGAATTTACATCTCATGGCACTGGCAAAGGGTGAAGTAAATTGAAAATACCTGTAAAAGATTATTCTTCAGGAAAAGACCTTCACCTTAAGAGGTCGAAGGCTTTTGGTGAGGATCTTTGCGACAACAACAACAGGCACCAGAGGATATGAGAGTTACAGCAGAGATGGCAATACAAGCATCTTCAGTTCTTGATAGAAGAAGAACAGTGTGAGCATCTTGGTTGGTTGCTGCAGTCAGTACAGCATTATAGAAGCCTGCCCATTATATCGGATAAAAGTTTTGCTTTTAATTGGTAGTATTTTATATTTATACATTATAACTCATCAACATTGTCTACAGTCCTGCTTCAAAATGCCCCAGGGCAAATAGACCACAAGTCAGAACAAGAACTAATTTTCTACTCTTCATATAATCACAGGGAGGTGAGGTCTGAGGTTTTATACCTTTCTGAGTACCTCAGATCCAGATGATATCCTCTGAAAATTCCCATAGGGACACTTGTTTTTTGACACCTCTTTGTACTTCACAAGAACAGCTGCTTGTGAAACACCATCGCCTCTCCTCCACAGCTCCCCAGGGAGCTTCTGCGAGCACTGGCACTGGAGTTAGGGAATGGGCAGACTTTGGAGCAGGATGTAGATATAGCGACAGTAAGAAGATGTAGCAAATATGGAGATAGGAAAAATATGCTCTTTCATCCATTTGGGGCTTCACCTGACCTTAATTGTAACCCGTGGCTCTTTTCTTTCTGTGTGTAGACACTCTCTTACCAGAGGCTCCTACAAAGTTATATTCAATGACCCTGAAGCAAAGAGTGACAGGAACCAAAATTAATGAGGATATTCCCATGGTTTCTGTATTAATTGTTCTAGATTTCTCTGGATCTGCCCAGCTTGTTGGACAGGGTCAGTATTCCCTTTTCTGAGGGCAAGTCACACAAAAGAGAAATCAAAAGTGAGGCTTATAAGGAAGTTTATAAAGTCCCTTAAGTAGAACCCTTTTTCACAACTGTTATGTCAGAGGAGTGTGATTTCTGGGCATAACTTTATCTATTCTACTCAAATTCTAAGAATTTTCTCCTTATTTTAGCTGTCTTGACTTTTCCTCGTTCTTCATTCCCGTAGCAGAATGTATCTTTTAGTACAAGGTGTATCAGACCTGATGGTTTCAAGACTATATATTAAAACAGAAATGTCTTTGCACATACCAAGGAAGAAACAATACTTATGCTCAGCTTCACTGACTAAGTTTCAGTATGTACTCTTTGGCCTAGAGCAAAACAAACCAGAAAAGGGAGTTTTATTGCATCACTCACCCTTGATTATGAAATCTTTTTGGTTTATGCTGTTGATTTTGGAGTGAAATTTTAACACTCCAGAACTGCTGGTATAACGGAAAGCTCCATTTGCTGTCCATTTGACCCTGTCCAGCTTGCCACCCTCTCAGAAGCCAGCCAAACCGGCAGCACACAGACAGACTTGCCAACAGACCTTCCTGATGACCGCCTGTCTGACTGCCTTATTTGCACTGAAAGTTATTGTTCTGTGGCTGCAGAACATGTTGATATTATATGTTCCTTTTTTTTCAGCAGAAGCAATTCCTTCCATTTAGCTTTTCTTCTAACCTGATATACAGGATAAATTGACTGCAGTCATTAGCATTTCTTGCCCAGCCTTTCATACGCTGTTAAGTTGAAATAAGCAAATAAGAAAGACTATAGGCTAGCTTGAGATGAACTGTCACTTTAACCAATTTCTTTGCAGCGTCAGCATGACAACTTGCTCCACACTGTTGGCAATGGGGATGATGCCACTTTGCCTCTTTATTTACACCAAGATGTGGACTGATTCTGATGCAATTGTACTGCCCTACGACAACATTGGTGAGTGCAGTGAACCAGTGCTTTCGCTTCTGACTCTCTCCTTTATCGTCCCTCTAGTAACAACCACATTTATACCATCATCCTGCAGAGTCATGAAGAAATGACACCACATTTAAAAAAAAATATTCATCCTCCTACTTTCCAATAAATTCCTTGGGAATTGGGTACCTAGATCACTTCAAGTCATCCACAGCTCTGCAGAGCAAGGACTTGAAGTCATTATAGATATAGTACAGGTACTTAACCACGAGATTGTGCATGTTTTTCTTTTGAAATGGTTTGGAGATCTGCGTGGCACTGGGATAACAATATAAAATAATCCATACAGGAATAGTTGCTTTCCTTGGATGAAAGTATTTGTAACAGCTTTAAGGTACATTCCTGCAAAGTGCTAAGCGCTGAGGCCATAATCTGGCAAAGTACTCAAGCACATGTGGATAATTAAGCAAGTGATTAAAGCTGCTGAGCCTCTTTGAAAAGCTGCAATCTATACCGCCAGGAGTGGCTTCATTTGACTTCCTGTCAAAAATCTCATCCAACTACAAAGAGAAAATAGTCAAAGTATTTAGAAATACATGCTCCAGTGCTTTGCAGAGCTGTGGCCGTAGTGCTTATCAAGTGCGGTTCCATGTTGCGCTAATCTTAAAAGCCAGCAGAGTCACTTTCACATTCTTCTATTTCATTTCCCATTGTCCTGGGGGGAAAAAAAAAAAAACAACACATACATTGTTTGTGCTTTCAAAATAAATACTGGAGAGGGGAGACCAAAACAAAAGAAGCTCTAAACTGTTTGTTGATATGGTACAGCAGCAAAACACCTGCAGGTAAAATTAACATTTAATATAGCTACTCACATCACAGGATAGCGATGATTAGCACATTCAAATTTCTGTCTGCCTATCTGATGCAGGTGAATGAGCATGTATGTCATCAGAATGGCAATTACTTCAACAGTAATTCAGGCTTCCAAAGAAAACAGACTCTATAGGAAGGCAAATGGGCAGGTGTGGGTAGAGCATGCATGCGTTCTCTGGGGTGTGCATACCAGAAATGTCCTCTGCAGGCTTGCTCCATACATCCAGCTGCTTTACGTAGTGTCTGTCCTCCTTTCTTGAACTTCTGCATGATACATGGTCTTAACTTCTCTTCTTTCTTCTTTTTTACAGGAATTTCATTGGTAGCTCTTGTAATTCCTGTTTCAATTGGAATGTATGTTAACCACAGATGGCCTAGTAAAGCAAAAATCATACTTAAGGTAGGATACGAAGGGCTGAAACATTAGTAATTTCAGACAAATCATAGAATCAGAAGCACCACTGAAGCAGTACATTACTATTCATAGTATTAGTATCTGAGTTCGTAAGAGAAAATTTTCAGCGGAAAACAAATGAGACACTACAGAAATGTATTGCTTTCCCCCTGCACAAACATGCATGAGTTGCATACATTATTAGAAACAATCATTATCCAAAGAACCTACTTTTGTCGTTGGCTACAACTATGTTAGTAATTGAGTTCAGTTTATAATGTAAACTGAAATTGGAAGGAAAGTCATTCAGGTCAACTGGAAGCACTTTCTCTCTACAAAATAATAAAAACTGAAAACATTCTGAATCAAAAAAGCTTTCTATTTTTAAACCAGTTTATTGATTTTGGGGACAATTTTGAGTGTGAAATCAATTTTTATTATAACAAATTTTGAAAATGTTCCAACTGTTAGAAAGAGTCTAACAAACAGAACTATTCACAAAACTCAACTATCTTTGCAAGATAGTTTCAGATGCATCAAAAATTTGGGGTTTTTTGGCAAAAACTATTCTCACCAAAAAAATAATATTAAAAACAACAAAGCTACTTTTGGTGCTAACAGCAAATTAATCATTTGGGAATTTAGGTTTAAGTTTAAAGTGATTGTCAAACATGCTGACCTTTGATAACCACTCTTAGTTAACACATGTATTTTCTAAATTTTCTTAAACACTTCTCATCTGGAAAATAGTTATTCTACCTATACTGTTTTATCGTTTTTCTGCTCAGGTAGTAGCAAACACAAAGTCCCCTGACATCCAATTCGTTTTCTTGAACTATTAGCTTACTGTGTTGTATTTTTCAATCAATTCACAACTTCCTTATGAACTTGGATACTATTGAGTGCTGGTTTCAAAAGTGTACTATTCCTGTTTAATCACTTAAGGGAAAAGCATAGACTTGAACTCACATGAAAAGATGCGGTACTTGCATTTCGTCCTCTTTCTTATCAAATGTGTGAGCAACCCACAGTAGGGTCCATTCACAGTTTTCTTTATGTAGGACAATGAAACATCAGGTGAAGTTTGAGACACAGCTGTCAGACTAAGGTCCATACAGTGAGAAATGGAGATAAGAACACAAAGACAGTGTGCCAGGTGAAACAGAAGAGTTTGTCTTGGCCAAAGCATGTTTCTTCTTCCTAGGTTCTTGTGGTTAATAGCTCAGTCAAACAAAGTTCTTGTTCATTCAGTGCTTTTAAAAAGGCTTGAGGCAAAGACTGATGTAAGTCAGTTCTACGGGACACACGTTTTAGCTGACAGTTGGGTTCTCCTCAGCTTAGCCCCAGAAGTCTGCTAGTGAGATCTCTGACAATGTATGCCATAAGGGCAGGCATTTCACTTGAATATTGAGAACAGAGTGAGTTATCACTTTCTTAGGAATGCAGCGGTGAAGATCTCAGTACATTCAGTCACAGGAAATAAGATCAACTCAGTGACTATGTCTATGCTGAAATGCCATATGAGCTCACAACCAGTTTTCAAACACAAATTTTCAGCCACATTAAAGATTTACTTCTCCACTTGCCAAATAATTTCCTCTCACTAATAATCTAACACCTAGTTAGCATATGCTATACTAAACCCCAAAATGTGACTGCCCAAGAAGGGGGAAGGAAAAGTGCATTGTACTAGCTATTAGGCTGTCAGTTTCCCAACAACTCCGGGAAAATTTTTCTAAGGTGTGCACCATTCCTCATGCATGTCACACCTGTGAGATTATTTTTAATCTCCACTTTTAAGTACAATTATAACCAAGGCTTCAAGAGACTAGTTTTAATTTTACAGGTATCTGCTATAGATACCTATTATAGCTGTGCCTTGATCTATGTCTGTAGTCACACACTGAAGTACATCCTACATCTCCTGTTTGGGGAAAAATGACAGCTATCTAATCTGTCTGCCTGCTGTAAATTATATTGCCGTAAACTTTAGATTTTATGTTTAATAAGAAGTTTCAGTGACTCAGAGACACTCACAGACATGTTTAACACTATGTTTGATGCCATTAAATTTCGTTGAGGTCTCTTATTCACTCAGACCTTCGTCTTTCCCCTCACAGATAGGTTCTATTCTGGGAGCGGTCCTCATCGTGCTCATTGCTGTGGTTGGGGGAATACTCTACCAAGGCTCCTGGATTATCTCACCCAAGTTATGGATCATTGGCACCATATTCCCAGCAGCTGGCTATTCTCTGGGATTCCTTTTGGCTCGTGTAGCTGGTCTGTCTTGGCACAGGTATAGATTTCTCTGTGACAAAGACCTGTAGTCTCATTTCAGCTGTAAAAGAAGATTTTATTTAATGATTAATCAATGCTGAGAATGCTCTTTAAACTTTAGCTACGCTACAGAGTCATTCATTCCCCAATCCTCTTTCTGGGATACTAGGTGTAGGTAAAAGCTTTCTTGTGTGCATTATTATTTGCAGATTCTGACTATATTATTTCCCCCACTCTCTCACACATCTTCTCTATGCATGCCCCTTTCCTGCACTTCAAAGGAAGTGGATAAAACAGATCTGACTTATAAGTGGGTTGGGACTGCAGTAAAATTTCTCATAAAGATGAAGCAGCCTAGAATTTAGAATATAATTACAAGAGAGGAAGATAGTGAGCATTACTGAATGTAACGTGTGGCTTGAAGGTGGAGCACAGTCCTTTACAATTTCTGAATTGCCATAAATTGTGTGTTCTGGTGGTAACAGCCATATGACTCATGGAGTGTTTTGTTGAGTATGTGAGCCAAAGGATACCTTTTTCTCACTTACTCTATGTTTTTTGTTTATCCAGATTATTAAAAAACATAAGGACGCACAGGCTGCTATTTCACAATTGTTTTTGTATTATTCCCTTTAGATGTCGTACAGTGTCTCTGGAAACCGGCATGCAAAACACTCAGCTATGTTCAACTATAGTACAGCTCTCCTTCACTCCTGAACAACTTGAACTGATGTTTACTTTCCCACTCATCTACAGCATTTTCCAGCTGTTGTTTGCAGCACTAATTTTAGGAGGTAAAGTATAGACATTTTCTATTATATCATCATAATTATCATTATTGTAACCAGTCTCATTCTTCATGGATATGGAGAAAAAAGAAGTGATAGAAATAATCAAATGGAAAATAGTCAATTAAATAATGACCCAAATGATTATTGAGCATCGCCACTGTGCTCTGCTCTGTACATAATTAGGAATATACCAGGCTCAGTTCAAGGTTTGGAAGACCCATTTTTTTTCAGCACAAGGGAGAAGATCTCCATCACCTACAACCAGACACATGAGAATACATTGAGCACAGGATTGTTATCACCCTTGGCTGAGGAAGGCCAACTGTGTCTTCTTCCACCACCCCAGGGTGCCTGGGTGTATAACAGCACAGCAGGGCCATCCCCACAGGCATGTACAAATTCCCCCTTTTATCAGGTGTAGAGAGAACAGGCACTAGCTTCACAGCTAATGTGAGAAAATATCTTCCATTAGAGGTAAAGGTCCCTTTTTCCTCCCACATGCTCCCCATGAGTTGCTCTGCTGCTGCTACAACTAACCTACCGAGGGTCAGGACTTTGTCCCTATTGCTCATCCCTGAAACCAGCTTTGACTATTGAGGTCCCACTCCCAAACCAGCCATCTTACCCAACACCAGAGCACTGCCCGAGGGACACAGCCTGCAAGGCACAGCCTCGACTCTGGTCTCTCTGCAAGGCAAAAGCATGGGGACAGACGAACCACTTTGTTCCAGCTCCTGCCAAACAGCACTCACCTAGAAGTAAGGGTCAGTCCCACAGATCCAGCCAAGAGCCCAAAGGCTTCCCAAGGGAAGCCAATACATTTAAAAGTCACTAAACAACAAGAATACAAAGCAGTCAAGCATCAAATGCAGAATTTAAAATATTTTCCTTATTATTTTCTAAATACACTTTTCCAGTAATGAGTGCTGTCAAAATAAAATAATTAAAAATAGCTTTAAAGAAACCATCTGGGGGTGTTTGAATGTTCTAGCAATATAAGGAGGGAAAATGTTGCATGGCTACATGTTACCACAGTGTCTTTTTCAGGTAGTTGTCATAATCTCTTTATTTAGTACTAAATATACCTTTTCCCAGGCTACCGTCTTTACAGAAGACACCGGCTCAAAACAAAGGCAGATATTGAGAAAATAGAGGAAAAAGAGAATTCAAAATCAGCGTCATCGCATGCTAAAACAAATGGAGGATATGTATCAAATGAGACCAAATAGGCAATTATCTCTGTTCCCACCAGCTGAAAAGATTTAAGATGTAAGGTTTACCCAAAACTTTTTTTTTTCACATGCTGCTTCTTTATGGAAATATTTAACAAAAGGGGAAGTTCTGCTGATATTGTATGGTAAGACTTTAAAATTATTAACTTATGAAAGATTTCTACTTTGATTTTGAACACAGCTTCTGCCAAAATTGTAGAATCTGGTTTTGAAGCTAATTCCCTATGAATATTTAGTGGTTTATTATAGCTTATTTAAAGAAAGGCAGAATAAAAGTGGGCTATTGCTAAAAAAACAAGCAGATGTTTGCACTACCAACTCCAGCCCATGATCCTGCAAATCCATCTGCTAGTCTCAGCCCCAACACCAAACAAAGAGAAATCTTGTAAAAGTGCCTGAGCAGCAACAGGAGTTAAGGTGGAAGATCTGATAAGGCTGGAGGATGTTCACTGAACATGTATCAACCATGAAATTGTAACAAGCTAATAAGGAATTACAGTTTCATTTAGGTCAGTCTGGGCAGACTAAAGTCATTGCACTGTCCTAATTGCTTGAAGCATTAATTTATGCTAAAGCTGTAATTTTAACAAGTGCAAGGTAACTTATGAGTCTATTTTTTTTGCCCAAAGTAATAGAAAGTAACAGCTTTGCATCTTCAGTCTGGGTCTTTTGGCTGCTGGAAACATGAACAGAGAGACAAAGCCGAGAGCAATTTTAGTGTGACAGCTGTGTACAAAGGAGAAGGCAGAAGTTTTGGAAGTGTAAGAAGTTATTCACTTCTGCACTGAAAGGGAGGCATTTGAAAGTGGAACAACATTGTCCCTAACTCATCCAGAACTACTTTCACCACTTTTAACATGAGACAATAGTGCTTGTAGACAGTTACATATTTTTGTTATTTTATGAACTTAGTAAATTTGAACTCACCAGGTATCTGTGATATGTAGACATGGATGTAGTTGATAACTTTAACATTTTGATTATGTGAACCACAGAAAGAAATAATTGGATATAAACATAAATTATTTGCCTCTGAAAATTCAAGAGTACGTATGGAAAGCTGTCCTAAGTGTGTGGAGAAAATTAGTAGAATTCTAAGAGAAACAGTGCAGTAAATTTCTTGCAGCTGTAATTTTTTGTGGATACATTCAGTAACATTAGTGCTGTAGCTCTTACGTAAAGAAAACATCCAGAGAACTTCAGATGAAATGAGTGAGTGGTTGGCTGACCAAAAAATTCAAGAATGAGCCAACTATCAACACATGGAAACTATACACCTCTTTGTCATATTCAAGTGAACCTTCTGAAGTGTTGTGAGTTAATGTGGCAGGTTTTTTACAAACACAACAGAAATTGTGGAATTTAAGTTCCAGACATGCAGCTTTCCACTGCTGCAGAAATGTGCCCAGTATTAAACAAAGAATAAGTTATTTCTACCTACATATATGAGGGAAAGTGTCTCAAAATGTTCCAGAATTCTGGGAGGCTTGAAGCTGCTTCACTTGCAGGAGGAGTTCAGAGTGGTCATATCCTCCAAGGAGGAGTTTAACGCTCAGCGGGAGTTAGCACATAACAAGACATGCGATGTTTTATAGATTGAAGGTTAAACAGAAAAATGTAGTGAAGTCTGTTATGGAGGAATCATAAACGTGAAACAGGACATTCATCAAGAAAAGGATAAGCTGCTATTTGTAACATCTGTGGTAAAAGTCTATTGTCTTTATCCTGCGTCCACAAGAAAACGGGCAGCAGAGGTTAGTGAGTACCATGTCTGTCTTATACATGAAGATGCTACTCTTTCCCCATGCTAAACTTCAATGCTTCCACGCGTGTTTTAAGCAGATTTTGAAAATGTATTGAACAATAATAATTTGTCTTGCTTATACTATGTGAGTGTGTATTTAAAGCAACTGTGTAAACACTGAACTGAATAAAGTCAGAAACTATTCATAATTTTGCCCACTGGAGTAATTAAAGGTGGAAAGAATTGAGAGGGAAACCTAACATGCAGACAAAGTTTATGGCTTTGAGATGTAACAAAAACACCTCAGATTCTGTGTAAAATGAATATGTTTAATAACTATGAAGATTAAATGAACATGGGATGTCTGATGGCATATTTGATACACATTTTCTAATGTATATATGCAATTAGGGCCCCAGATGAAGGATGGAGTCTGCAGTTTCTGCAGCCATTACAATTATATCTAACAAGGGTTGTATTTCCCAAGCTTTACTGCAAGCAAACCCAACTCAAGGGTTTTAACCAACGTATGCCCCTACAAGCACATCAAATCTAAACCAAAACCCCAGAGCTTGTCAATGTTGCCAGAAGCAATGTACATCCATCACCAATGAAGCTGGGGTGGACTACCTCACAGCAGCATAAGGGACTTTTGAGGGAGCTATGTCCTCTTGCCAAAGGTCTCCAGAAAGATCTTATGTGTCTTGGGTTGTCAGCCATATAAATGCTGAGATATGAGCTTCTCAGCTGAAGGAGGCTGGTGGCTTCCAGCCTTGCAGTTCCAGTTGTCTTGGTATCGTCAAAAGAAAAATCTCAACTTGCTGAGATCAGTTTGTTTAACCTGCTCAGCGTCATCTCCTCTCCTGTTATCCAGCATGAAAATCCTTTCAAAGAAAGGCAGTATCACTTAGTGACCACTGCTCTTTAAGCAGACTTCTGTCCATTGAAACAACCTGTGCATGGGACATTGCAGAATGTGCAATTTAAAAGTGTCATGCAGTGATGTTCAGGCTAACAGATACCCGATCTAATTAACCCTTACACATAATGGTAATCATGGACTTATCAGTTCAGGCTGACAAGTCATACAGATGCTCTACCAGGTTCTAGGTTAACACAACTAGTCTACTTTTAGATAGTCATTCACGTCCAGAGAGCATGGGCAGTCCCTGAATCTGAACTCTGCTGCACTCCTGGTTTTCAAGCCATTGCAGGTAAAATGAGCTGAAGTGTGTCTATAGACATAACCTAAAAGTTGAAACGACAGCTGAATTAATGCCTAGCTCATCCCAAGGTCTGTAGCGTAAGGGCTGCAAGGATGCGACAAGCACACTTGCCAGCAGAAGTCTGTAGCCATAAATCTGGGTATGAAGACGTGTTCCCCAGTCAGTGAAGAGAAAGAAGCACCACCACAGAGTTAATCATGTCCACTGTCTCAGACTCCTGTTACAGGATGAGTTGTCGTCTGGAATTGTCTGTCTCTATGAGGTAAACTTAGATGGCCTGACTTAGACCAAATACATAATTTTTAGTTAGACCAATTACCCAATATTTAAATGACATTGGTCAGCAGAAGAGCACTTGAAAGCACTCTTGAAAGCACAAATGAACTCCAGCCACTCCAGCCAGTAAGTTAGCTTCATCAGGGGCCCAGCTGAAATGCCTCTATGCAAACGCACACAGCATGGGGAATAAACAAGAGGAGTTAGAGACATGTGCATGCCTGCAGGGTGTGATGTCTTTGGCATCACGGAGACGTGGTGGGATGGCTCTTATGGTTGGAGTGTTGGAATTGAAGGATACACACTCTTTAGGAAGGACTGGAAGGCGAGAAAAGGAGGGGGTGTCACCCNCTATGTCAATGACTGGCTGGAGTACCTGGAGCTCCACCTGGAGATGGGTGAGGAGAAAACCGAGAGCTTGTGGGTCAGGATTAAAGGCAGAGTAGGAACAGGTGACGTTACAGTGAGGGTCTGCTACAGGCCACCTGACCAGGAAGACTGAAGGCTAGGGACAATGTGGGGCCGCTGCTGAATGAGGCGGGTATCCTGCTGATAGAGGATGCAGAGAAGGTAGAGCTACTGAATGCCTTCTTTGCTTCAGTCTTCAGTGCCAAGGCAGGCCNTCAGGAATCCCAGANCCCGGAGGTAAGAGAAGAAGCCTACAAAGAGGATGACTTTCCCTTGGTCGAGGANGACTGTGTGAGGGACCANTTAAGTGATCTGGACACCCACAAATCCATGGGCCCCGATGGAATGCACCCACGAGTGCTGAGGGAGCTGGCGGATGTCATTGCTGAACCACTCTCCATCATCTTTGAGAGGTCCTGGAGGACAGGAGAGGTGCCCGAGGACTGGAGAAATGCCAATGTCACTCCA
>Ga0065711_1008694_pt1 | contig 19518 bp, 7 predicted proteins | sample Hoacrofraction12_FD_59098 | JGI IMG/M metagenome (GOLD analysis project Ga0065711, IMG submission 59098) | Hoatzin crop microbial communities from Cojedes, Venezuela - Epithelial fraction 12 v2 (version 2) | ecosystem: Host-associated > Birds > Digestive system > Esophagus > Crop | place...
TATTCCTAGTTACTTGGGAGAACAGGCTAACAATTTTTGGCTATTAATTAGAATTAATGGAAAGAAGAAAATCTGCCTCCTGACCCCGCAAAGGTAAGGAATTGGTTTAAGATCTGTAAGAGGCATCCCAACAAGGAGCTCAGTTTTCAGTGATGCCACTGGGATTATGAAAAGACTTGGGCATTTTTCTCTTGCAGTTTCCGAGGTGAGAGAACCCACCTCCTGTGTTTCTGCATTCTGGATTTCAGCAGGCTTGACTAAGTATTCACAGATTCAGCTTTGAGCAGCAAAGTAAGTCCAGCCAAGTGAGCGGCGCTGCTTTCTCCTGTTTCAGTACGGTATGAATAAGCTGTATTTTGAAATTTTACTGCTAGAGTTAAAACAAACAGCTGCTTGGCCAAAATTCAAGTATCCGTAACAATCGTAAGGGTCTGTTATTTACAATGTTTTTATGCACATATCTGTGTATATATATACCTACCTAATACTTACACACATATGTGTTTATATGCACAATATATACAATATTATGTATAGAATTTAAACAGAAGTATTTAAACATGAATAAAATGCTCAAGTTCAAAATGAAATGCTACATCATAACTGGAGTGCTGCGAACTTTTAATTACTTACAGCAAGAGGCTGCAGCCGGGCTCTTCTCCCTAGAAAGCTCATGTTCCAATTCAAGGGAATAAAATTCAAAACACAACTAGAAGGAAATTTAGGTTTGTGTTCTGTGCCTAAGCAAGTACTCGTATTTTATTAGTATTTTATTTTCCCTGTTCTTTCCTTAAGAAGACGGCTACCCCTCGTTTTGCTTTTCTGTACTTGGAAGATTACAGTTGACTCGCAGCTTTAAAAAATATTTTAACCACAAAGCAAGAACTTGGCTGAAATCTATTCCGATTAAAATCCAGCACCATCTCCGAGTCAATCCAGGAGGAAGCCAGCAGGTGTCACTCTTGAAAAGGGCGTCCCTTTGGTGGCAGTGTGTGAAACAGTCACCTCTAGAAACACACACGTACACATATGTATGGACAAAATCTTACCTATGTACAAATCTTTTGCTCTCTAAGTAGGCAAGTGCTGTGCTAAGCTGGTAAGCGTAGAGTATCAGAGAGGCCAGATCCAAGCTGTATTTTCTTACTTGCAAAAACGATCTCAACTTTTTGCACAAAGAAGGAAAAAAAAAAAGGAAAAAAAGTTAGAACAAAAAAATAACAACTTTGAACCAGGCATATCCCAAACTGCAAAGTTTACCCGAGAATCAACAGGCATGCTTTCCCTTAGGACTGGATGAGAAAAGACAATCACTTGCCATGAAGAAATTTGACTCTGGGTTAAACTCAAGCAGTTTTTTCTATATGAAAACTGTCAGCCAAACAAAAACCCAAACTGAATCCATTGCTTTCTGGCTCCTTTTGAAGGAGCGCTAAAGCGCTCTGGGACTTTTTATGCATTCTTCTCTTGAGAAATGCACATGGTTTAAGCCTAAATAATTTCAGAACAAAACAGTACAATTGATCTGAACACCAATTAGATCATTATTGTTCTGGAAGCATTAATTTTAATCTTCATTTGCTAAAACAAGTGGACTTAGCTCAGAGTAGCCAATATCAATGTAGAGTTTTTATAAGCTATATTCCTAGCATAAGGCAGTTAGGATCTAATGGAAGGCGACACAAGAGTCTCCTTATGAATTAAAACAAGGCTTTGAAATGTGATTTGGGCACTGGAAAGGAAATCTGTCATTTCTTCAATAGAAAATGACTTCTCCACTACAGGTTTTCTGGCTTTCTTTTTTTCATGGACAACATACTGCAGTTTGACAATTACAACGAGTATCCTGCAATGCAGTATGAAATATCACTTCAACTCATACTGTCAGAAGCACGTAGCTCAAAGAAAACAAATCTGTTCTAAAAACTGAGATCGAGCTTTGTTTAAACCTTTCCTCCAAAAGACACAGTAATGAGCAAAGTCATCTTATCTAGGGTCTCTGCTGCAGAGACTGTACAGAGAAAAATCATAAGAAATTCAGTCTTCCAAGGGAAAATGCAGTATTGCTCGGAAAGAATAAAAGATGTATCAAATAATTTCACTTCTAGAAGGTATCTCTGCAAATGCTGTTTAAATGATATCGCATTATCATCATCTTGACACAGGTCATGCTCTCACTCTGGCACAGCAATTGAAGTTCTCTGCAAATTATGACTAAATCGCTTTGGTATGAGCTGATGCAGTTCCCTCAGTGGAGGAGTCAGGTCAAGTTCCGCCACTCCTGCTTCTGAGTCCATAATTCTACAAACAAGTATGATATCACGTCTGAGGAGGGTGCCTTTGCGTTAGTACTGAGAAGTGATTTTTTCAGTCTTTTGCAAAGATAACCGTGAGCTAAAGAGTGAAAACCAAGGCTGCACGAGGATTCTTCTTACCTCTCCAAGTGTACAGAGCTCCATGATTATCCAAACTGGGTTTTCTGTAATAACTCCAATGAGCTTCACAATGTGAGGATGATCAAACTGACGCATTGTTACTAAAGGGAAAAGAAACAAGTTGATGTGTTACATAAAACCTTTTTTTCAAAATAAAAAAGTTGGTTAAGAAACATTTAGTCTATGACCAGAAAATATAATCGCAATTCTGCAGGACTTGAAACAACTGCTTGCAAGCAGCAATGCCTGGTCATTTCACGTTCTGCGGGCAGTATGAAACACTTCTTGCTTTGGTGGTACTGTTCTCCACACGCAAAAAATAAACTGCTGTGGAAGGTGCCAGTCCAGTCAGGCTCTCCAGCTCTTCTGCCCTGGTTGAGTATAATTTCAGTTAACACACTGACCTATCAATCCCGTGCATGACCAGCTGCCCTGTGCCTTTCTATTGCAAGAGAAGGAAGGAAAAACCAGCACAATTCAATGTCTGCAAAAATGTGCGTCAGTTTACGACATAGCCAAAAATCTCACTTTCTAATTACACTCACATTTTATTTTCTACGGACTTAGTATGCACTGCTAGTCTATCTGAACCCAATGTTAGCAGTAAAATCTTGGTAAATAAATAATGTTCATGAAATTAAAAACATCTTGTCAAACAAAGTTCCAAACAAACCTCAATTACTTAGCTTTAAGGTTCTCTGGTGCTAAACCAACCCAATGCAATTTACAATGTTTTATAACATGGAAATTTTGCTTCATCGATTTGAAAATGAAGCAGGAATACGGTTTTAATTATCAAAGCAAGGGAAAGGCAATTAACACAAACAGCTTTATATCATATGGCCTTACCAGTTTTCAACATAAAATACTTCATTGTTGGAAAGTACCTCCCAGAAATTAATTCAATCAATAGTAGCTGACGAACTCCAAAAGGCAGTGGAGTTGTGATACTGTTTTGCCATCAGGCTTCAAGGGGTAAGAGGAATGAACTACTCACAGAAAGGAGCAATCTGCCCAAGCCAGGGGAAGATCAATAAAAATCTCCCCAAACCAGGTTGTCTGTATTGCAGCACACACCAATGCTCTCACAGTAATACACCGCTACACAGCAGCGGGCAGGAACGCAGAGAGAGGCGTCGCTTGTAAAAACCTCTCCTTTCATCCACGTTTCATACTGCAGCGTTCCTCCTTGCAAGAATCAATACTGAATCTTTTCAGCATTGAAAACTCCGCCACAGGCAAACAACTGAAACCCAAAAATGCTTTAATATTCCAAACACTAAAATAATGTATTAGGAAATAAATTCCTTAATTCAGCGAAATAACCAACTGCCTCTGCAGATGTTGGATCTGGGCCTGCTGAAGAGTGCTCTTGAAAACCAGGAGGCAGAACCTGCCGCGAGAGTTTGCCACCTGAACGCAAACAAGAGCAAGGTAACAGATGGGAATTAAAATGAAAAAAAAGAAAGAAGAAATGGCAAAACTATTAAATCAAAATTGAAAAGCACTATTTATCTACTAGGTTGACGTTTCCTGATCTGTCAAAGCTCAAAGCATAATAAGCGGCATTCGATGAGCAATTATTTTCTATATTGTTAAGAGACAGCAGCCTACCTTTGACTGCTAAGTTATTACTACAAGCAATGGTTTTCACTTTTCCAACAGCTAGATATGTAATGGAAAAAATTATAGTAATTTAAGAAAAATCTGACATCTAAAAATAAGAAGCCATTAGCTATGAACGCAGATTTTCTCAACAATTAGGAAAAAATCATTGAACAAAGGAATAGTGAAGAAAAGTATACTGTAACTTCTGGCCATAACCAAATCATTTCTTGATATAATACAATACCTTTATGAAATTTATAGATATACAGTAGCAGAGGATAATAGGCAAAAATTAAGGCCTATGTCCCATATCTTAATTTGCTTACAAAACCAAACAATAGAGAAACCAGTAAGTACAACATTCTTCGAGAAGTTTTCTATTAGAATTCATCTCAAAACAAAGCCTTCTTCCATGTATGAAATGTACTGTTTGGGCAATGCAATATTTGTGGGCAATTATATAGAAAATGGGTTTATTCTATCATAATTTTTAATTACGAATTTTCAAAACATCTCTCTTAGATGTAATATTTTTAGTAACTTCGTTAACAACCACCCCACCTCCTAAAGCAATAAACTGGAAGTGCTATGTTTTTTTAATTCATTAAGAAGAAAGAAGGAAATAGAGGATCAGACCTCTTAATATTCCAAAACTGGTTCTGAAGCCTTACAGGAGTCAAACATCACTGTTCAATTTAGCAAACCAAAGCACCCACGATGACGTGGGCAGTGCAAGGAGGTGCAGCAGTCTGCCTGGCACACACTGCAGGAGAGAAGAAGGTCATGCTATATATTAACAAAAGATTTATATTAATATCAGAAGTTTCTGGCACAGATGGCTGCGGTCTTTCCAAGGAGCAGATACAGAAGCTACCCCCAAAGAAGTATTTTAATACTCACAGGCTTCCTGTAAGAATTTTTCTCTAACGCTGTCTGAGGTGCAGTTTTTACATGTTTTGATTGCAACAGCCATAGCTGGATTTTCCTGAAAGACATTATTGAGAAAGAACTGAAATACAGCCCACCAACAGCTAAGTCCTTTAAAATTCTAGCAAAACTGCTTTAAATTATTATTAACTAAAATATCTTTAGTTAAGAAATTACATTTTGAATGCTTAAATGTTAAAATAATATTATAATCAAGATACCTAGCATACAACACTTACATCTAATGTGCCTAGGAAATATTTAATCTTTTTTAAAGTATGCTAAATTGTACAAAGATTATGAAAGACAGTAAGGTTAACTAAACAGTACTATAAACTTCTTGCCTTATTGAGGATGGTAAACTTGTGACAGTATTTAGACATGTGCCTAAAAAACACACTTGGCTTATGCAAGCAAGCGATCTGGGAAGCCAAATAAAGGACGTATTGTGGCTTTTGCAAAGACTGGCTATAATTTTGAACTCCAGCTACAAAGGAAAGTAAACCAAAGATCTGACATAATAGCTTCACAATCAGTACATCAAGGGCTTACAACCAAGTTACAACAGAACACATGTGGTCAGAAACAGCTTTTCCCATCCGATTGCTTATCCTCTGCATGCTGCAAAACGAGCAGCGCCGAGGCAGGCTCGAGGAGGCCCTTCGCAGCTTCTCTTGCTTTGGTTTGTTTTACAAATATCTACAGACAGCGCAGAGAAGCTGCAAGCGTTTCTCTCCTGAAAAGCAGCTCTAGGTGTTTGACCTTCACTGGTACTCAAAACGCCACGACTTACCCAGAATGTGGTGTTTTTGCAACACCGTGTATCCCCCTGTAACACGCAGTGCTCAGATGATGTCACTCACAGCACTTCTTACTGGGCTGAAAGCAGCTCAGATGTTTTAAAAGTCAGCTTCTGCATTAGGTACAGGCCTGCTCGAGGACTAGTACCCTTCCTTCCAACTGGGAAACTGGGAATTGTGCACTGTTTCACGGGAAGATCACAAATGAACCTTTCCCCGAAAGGCTACAGGGTTGATGTACGTCCTCACCTGGTTTTTGAGGCCAGGGAGAGCTGAAGATTCAGATTTACGTTCTACGTCTGTTCACGCTTGCTCTATTTTAAATCTATTTTTACAGACAAACATTATCAGAATTGGAGTATTTATATTTTTATTTATTATTATTACCTATTTGTTATATTAATTTAAAGTATTTATAGTTTTTATAGTTTTCAGGCTTAAATGCCTATTTTCTAAGATACAGCATGCTCTTCAAGTTGACTTTGCAGGAAAGCATTGATGAAAACCTTCTCTCACACATAAACATGCCCACAAACTGACTGAAAAACTGGCGTTAAATTAAGATGGTTTTATTCCCTTCTGAAATCAGGATTCAGTATTCAGCACTGGATCAGACCTCTGGAGGGCTGCCAGACCAAACCCCTCCTGGGGTTACAGAGGGAGTTTCTGAAACCTCTCACAGCCAACAGCAGCATTGAAAGGGAGAGTTTTGGCGTCTGCAACCAGCAACGACTTGAGCCATTTTGAAAAACGAGCATAGGAAAAGGCCCAATATCAGGGTTTTGCTCAGCTTTTGTTTTCGGATAAGGAGACAAAACAGTGAGGACACATTGGACTGGCAATGGTTTGCGCATTGAGCAGCAAACGCTATTTTAAATGACACTTTTTGAATTAATCCCACAGTAACTCAGCCTTTGAAGACAGCCTTATTTGAATTGCTCACACCTGAGCTATAGGATCCTGCACGTATACCTACATTTTCTATGCAGCATCCTACACATACAGGCTGGTTGTGACATTTCAGGGATACCTAGCAGTAAGCAGGATTCGAGAAGATGTGGATGCTGCACAGCCACCAGAAGGAAGAACTTTACAAGTGCAACGAACAGGGACAAATCCGATTTTTCACATTCAGATTTGGGCTACCAGAACAGGCGGCCAGAAATCTCCCCCACATCTTTGCATGCAAGCTGAATATATACAAGGATGGAAATGCTATCATGTTATTGTAACTGATCTTTTAACTATTTTAAGACTTCTTCCAAAAGGTGAAGCTACACTCTGTGACTAGTACATTCAAATTTACTAACACCTTTCTGTTTTCCCTTCACATAGTCAAGTGTATTAAATGTGGTAAAATCTTCTTAATAAAAGTAATCAGCAGGTTGCCATTTCAAAAACTCCTACTAGACACAGGATGACTGAATAAAATCTGTTTTCTCATTCAAGAAAAAGAACGGAGAAAGACAGCATTTTCAAAACAACAGTCCCTAAGAAAATGGGTCTTTAATTGGTTTTACAGAGCACTAGATTTATCCACTGTGCCTCGAGCTCAGTGAAACATTACTCCTGTTAACCTGGACAGGGTTAAATGAAAAACAAGGATCACAAGGATCTCCCTTAACGCAAAGTATATCAGAACTGCTTTTCTAAATGAAGGTACCAGAACAGACTTCAAACCTTTCTGAAATATTTAACTTTTATCCTTACTTATTTACATAAATAATGCATTAAAGATTGCTTTAACCCACTGAGGCCAGGACACTAATGGGCTGCTTCTGGGAAATACTGTCTCTGAAGTCAGAACTAGATTGCTGTCCACAGGAATTATTACTTCATCTATTGAAAATCCAAACATTGAATTCCTTCAAATGAGAAATAAATCTTCATTTTACACTTGCAGAATTAGCTTATTATAAGCTTGAAATAGGTTGAAATTAAATAATTTTCCAGCTTTCTCTCGTTTTTTTTCCACAAACTTTATTTTTCACTCTTTTAAATTGCAATCTTAATCTTGGTGGCTGCAGTCTGGAAAAACATGTAAGCGCCAGTCTAAATTACACAAGTCCCACCAATCTCACTGGTTTCACTGAGGTGACTCTTGTGCGTTGGGGTTTTTCTGGATCAGCGCCCAAGTATTCTGTATCTTTTCTTTCAGGAAAAAGTAGTAACTTTATTAACATACAAGCTTCTTTGTGAGAGATACAGCGAGATGCTCACTGGAGGAACAGCCACATTTGTTTAACGTTACTGTTCCTCTGCTCTCTGCTGTAGGCTGCTGCCCTTCCACCGTAACAGCCTAAAATTTCTCTGTACTTCAGCACAGAGAGCTCAGCTTATCCTCACACAGCTGGCAGCTGCTGCACTGAACACTGAACCTAAACCTGCGGGAGGCGGAACACCCATAAATACCGTTCTCCACTTTGGAAAATGTTCTAAAGCACTGACCACTCAATAGGGGAGTACGGCTGAAGGGACGCAGGCTTACCATGCTTGGACACAGTCAAAATAAAGAACAAAGTGAATGGTTAGGGTTAAAAAAAATACCTGTATGAGGTTTGACAAGGCCAAGTGCCGGGTCCTGCACCTGGGTCACAACAACTCCACGCAACGCTGCAGGCTTGGAGAAGAGTGGCTGGAAAGCTGCCCGGCGGAAGAGGACCTGGGGGTGCTGGTCAACAACCGGCTGAACATGAGCCAGCAGGGTGCCCAGGTGGCCAAGAAGGCCAACAGCATCCTGGCTTGGATCAGGAATGGTGTGGCCAGCAGGAGTAGGGAGGTGATCGTGCCCCTGTACTCGGCACTGGTGAGGCCACACCTCGAGTGCTGTGTTCAGTTTTGGGCCCCTCACTACAAGAAGGCCATTGAGGGGCTGGAGAGTATCCAGAGAAGGGCAATGAGGCTGGTGAGGGGTCTGGAGAACAAGTCTGATGAGGAGCGGCTGAGGGAACTGGGGCTGTTTAGTCTGGAGAAGAGGAGGCTGAGGGGGGACCTCATCGCTCTCTACAACTACCTGAAAGGAGGTTGTAGTGAGGAGGGTGTTGGTCTCTTCTCCCAACTAGCTAGCAACAGGACAAGAGGCAAAGGCCTCAAGTTGCATCAGGGGAGGTTTAGATCGGATATTAGGAAAAATTTCTTTCCTGAAAGAGGGGTCATGCACTGGAACAGGCTGCCCAGGGAAGTAGTGGAGTCCCCATCCCTGGAGGTGTTCAAAAAATGTGCAGATGTGACATTTCAGGACACAGTTTAGCAGGCCTGGTGGTGTTGGGTGGATGGTTGGACTTGATGATCTTAGAGGTCTTTGCCAACCTATGATTCTATGAAAAGCAATGACTTTTAATTCTGACTCAGCCAGTGGCCGTGGTACGGTTCCTGAATAATTTATTCAGCTCTTAGTCCTTCAATTCCTCTCCTGATCTATTAAAAATGGAGATATAGGAGCAGAGAAACTACTCTGGAGCTAGTTTTCTACTTATCTGAAACCTGAGAAATATTCTCTACATGCTGATTATTCTGAGAAATAAGTCACAAAGTCAATTTTCATTTGTTCTGGAAGACTCAGATCAATGCATCTCAGGAATACATTTATTTTTTTATTTTATTTTGTAACTAGAAAGGTTTTATTGTCTATTTATTTTTACTTCAGAATTAAGGCTTACCGGACTCATGTAAACTCCTTGATGCACATCTCCAAACTGTCCTTCACCAATGCAGCGCCCCAGTTCAATTCTCTCCCTTTGAATTTCATAATCTCTGGCTATAAGAATATTATGCACTTAAAACATCAAATTTCTGATGAAGGGCAAAGAAATCATCCACAAGATACGAAAGTAGAAGTTAAGTCACTCAAATGTCTCACATATGACTAGCTAAGATTAACATTTGCTGCACACCAACCTATACAAATGCTGTACGCACACAGTGGAAACCTCTTAAACAAATGTTTGAATCCAAGCAATGGAACAGGAATTGCAAAATCTAATTTTCTAAATTAACTACCATGTATTATTGATTTCAGTGCAATAGACATAATTGAACCCTTCTTACTTATAGCTAGTAAAAGACAAGGAGCACCAATAGCCTAGGGCACTACCAGTGATATTAAATACAGCCTCAGCCCACATCCCCTTAGCTGTTTAAGAGAACTCCACTATGTGGTATTTTAGATCTTGGAACCATCAGATGAGCCCAGAGAATTTTTAAAGAGGTAACTGCAAGAAAAAAATACAGAAATGAGAGCATGGCAAATAAAGATAAAATGAAAGAGCAAAATTTTGAGTGCACTGCACCTCTGTCAGTGTGTAACTGAAAAAAAATTGATATGCTTTGTGGACGTATGCAATTTTGTTAACTTTGTGGTTTAACAGACTGCGAATATTACTCATAAAAATGGCTCAGTACTTCAGCAAAACATTTAATCAATTGCAACTGAATTACTTCATTTGCAATTTATTTTCTAGCAGACATGGAAAAATATTTCAGGAATAGCAGAAAAGCATGTACAGTATATGTTTTCACCTCTATTTGTATTATTCAGAGAATAAAAAAATAATCAATCAGCATAGGACTTCACGACTGATGATTTTGACTTCATTAACGCTACAGAAATGATGTCATCTAGAGCTGGATATCGAAGTGATAAATGCCTTTTTTGTGGCTTTTTTTGAAGTACTGCGTTTTCCTCTTTAAAATCCCAAAGCTAACTGGTTTAACTATAAATAAATAATGTTTATTAAATGAAAGTGAAGAGTAAACTTAAAAATTCCACATCATTCCAAACTGCAAGCATACAGGGATGGATAAAGGGGTCTCCTGTTACCTTCATCTATTCCATAGCTTTCTGCAGTGCAATTAAGAGAAAAATCAAATGCTTACTTAGATATAGCTTCTTAAAATCAAGACAAGGACAAACATTTGTTAACATTTTTCTTTTTTAAATGAAGAAATATACTGATGCAATTTTAAGTTTGCATTAGCAGAAGTCACAGGTCTGCTCTTGTGCTCTTTACTGACTCAGCCCTCCGAGAGCTGAACACTTGAGTCCACTTCCACCCAGAGCAGCACCCAACAAATTTCACTTCAGCGGCCCATCTCGTGGGCTTGGCATCGAAGGTGGACTTCAGCGTTCAGCATCGCCCAGGGCTGGGCCCACAAGTAATTACTTCCACAAGAACTTAAATGAAAAGATTAGGAATGAAAAAAAGAAACTGCACAAAGTTAATACGTTAACAAAAAATAAAGGATATCATTTATCCCAGCACTTTTTGATCCTGCAATTATTTGAGTAGACTCATGTAGTGACTTACTGCAAGACAGTCAAAACACTTTGTTTCTTTCTGGAAAACATATATTCTTGCTTTTCAAATATTTATTTTCAAATATATATGCTTTTCAAAACATATATTCTTGCTTTTCAAATATTTATTTTCAAATATATATGTTTTTCAAAACATACATTCTTGCTTTTCAAGTATTTTCCACATTAGTGGAAACTGTGTTGCAGACACTGAAGTGACCATGAAACATTCCTGCCACACCGTAAACTGGAGGAATCCTTCTACGCATTCACGGTTCTTCAGCAGCACAGGGCACCAGCTTAGCACCATCCTCCCCTCTGACACCAACCAAACCCGCTGTTTTTGCAGGTCTGTGTTTATCAGCTCATTGTCTGCTTCTAGAGAAATCCCTGGTTGCCAAAATGCAACTGTAATCTCGCAGACACAACACTAGACTTCCACGTTAAATGCGTTAGCCTTGACAGTTTCAGACTGTATTATGATTCAAATATGCCTTAAGAAAAAAATCCTGGTGGTGGCTAATGCATCTTTTTTTTTTTTTTTACTTCAAAGATGAAGACTCAGAAGAACTTTGAGACTTTTTCTGTTCCTGAAGTCTTTCATCTTTAACAAAATTGCATGTGGCACAGCTGACTTTCCCCTACCAGGGAATTCGAGAGCATCAAGTCTGTCACAGAGCGAGGGTGAGACACAGTTAGGCAGCAACACACAGAAGCTTTCCAAATTGTTTGCTCCTATCACAGAAATCTTCTCCATTCTTTCTTCAAGCGTTGTGTTCGGTACCACAATAAAAAATTCCACATTTTGAAACACAGAAAGAATTTCACTGTGAAGTCACTGATGGCAGCAAACAAGAATCTGGTTTTATTTGCTTCAAAACCTGAACTTGAAAAACACTGAATCTACTGAGTTTTCAAAACATCATAAAGCATATTTTCTTTGCACCCATATTACTTAAGGTTGAAATTTAAGATTCAGTCCCTGCTAAAGCAAAGCAGCTTTCGGATCGCAAGGTTCCCAAGTCAAACACCATACTTACTCGACGGCATTGTGTAAGTATCTTCTTCATCTATAATCTCGGCATAGTCATCTGTCTCTGTAAAGGGAGGAATCGGAGAGTTTCGGGAAAAGCAGATGAAAACAATTCTCCAGAACAGCATCTCCAATTTATCAAGGCTGATATGTCACAAACCCCAAGCGCAACACTGCTGGGACGTATTTACAATAGCATGACTAAAACTTGCTCATGCATAATTTATGGTATGATAATGACCTCAGCGCCAATTATATCACATCACATAGATGCATTCAACAAAGAATAGAAGGAAGATTCATTTGCCTTCAAAAAAGTTCAAGTTCCGTAATCAAAACCCATCTAAACTGTTCACTTAAAATCTTTTTAACAGCAAATTCCACTGCACTAAGAAGAAAACATTATTAACTGATTAAATTGCTTTACCTTTAATAAAGTGTGTTTGCTAGTTTCTTATGCCAAGCAGGCAGAGCAGACAGTAAAGATGTTCCAGGGCAGCAGCTACCTACTGTCTGTGCGGCGAGGCGAGTTCTTTTCCATAGAGTCTTCTAGGTCTTTTAAGTCACGCTCTCGCCTTACGCCCATCTTTCTTGCATTAATCTCAATTTTCCTTTCATGGACAGTGTTTGAAAACAATCAGTTCTCAAAATTTTCTGAAAAATGATACAGTGTGTTTCTTCCTCTGTTTAAAACTTACAACTTTCACACCACCGGTTTCTCAAAATGGTTTCAATGGTGTCAAGTCGTATCAGAAGGCCCTTCTCTTGCTCTAGAGAACTTCCAGGGTGTGTAGGTCATTTCTTAACGGTCAGGTAAATTCCTCTGGAGGTTACAAAACCAGCCCACAACAGTGAGATAATCTTTCACTGCAAGGCTGTTAAATTCTACTCACCAACTTTAAATGCATAGAGAGGTTCTCCAAATGGAGTAATTTCTAATCCAGCATGCAGTTTTCATGGCTGGTTTCAGGTGACCATAGACGGGGCCGCCTCTGAAAGGCCTGATTTACTCCCCCTTTTCCCCAATCTCCCCTGGAGCATGGGTGCATCCCTACCACTCCCTGGCATCACTTCTAGAGGTGCGGTTCCTGAGCGGAGAACGGGACACAGCCACAGGGAGACTGCAAAGCAGCACGGGATGATCCCTTACGGCAGCAGCTCTCAGTTCAACCAGCTTTAGCCAGCTCTGAAGCCAGAGCAAGGCTCATAAAGATTATACACACACATAAACAAGAGGCTTCATTTTCAGATAAACTCCATAGCCAACAATCAGGAAACTATAGGTTGCCTATCGCCTTTGAAGTTGAACACACTTCAGTGAGTAAATGTAGTTTTATGATCCTAAGTTTGTCCTACTTAAATAAAATTCAAGCTATGTAAAAAAAGAATCAGGAAATTCTATGCCATTTAAATTTTTGCTAGGCAATTTCTGTTCAGGACACAGCAAAACACAGTAACCTAATCAAAATTCAATTAATTATAAAGACAGTGCACAATTCTACACAGGCAGCATGCTCCAGAGGCACTGATCTCTTTCTTGGTATGGTTTTTCCTCCCCACATTATAAACTAATGTTTTCATAGAAAATAAGCCCCAGTTCGATCTAAAAAATAAGCATCCGTTTGAAAGAAATCATTAGTGTGACACCAATGTGATGAGGACAAATCACTCTGCTTCCTTGTAATATTGTGGTAAGGTGTTTTTAAATTTTGTCAAGTGGGATATACATCAACTATTGTTAAAAGTTAAATCTGAGGATACCAGAAAGTTCTTAATCTATCTATAAATAAAAAAAATGGACTGAATGAAAGATATTATAAACAGATTTGAGAACAATTTAAGAAGTTTGGAAACTAGAACTGGTGCCACACTGGTCCTTCAAAAACCAATGCATTCATTACACTGGATTATGGAACAGTGCTTACAAAACGTGGTAAATGGCTTGGCTTGTTCATCTCTCTATTTTAAATTAATAAAGTTAGTTCATAATAAAAACACTGTCAGAACACCGCAGAGCACTTTACATGGTTTTGATACATTGCCTAAAACTGTGCTGAAAAGAAAAAAGTCTTCAACAGCCAATCTAAATAAACTAAATGTATGCAATTAACTAAACAAATAGATTTGGTTACACATTTAACACACTGGAGAGGACTATTTAATAAGAATTCAGAAAATAATTCCTATACAGGTCTAGCATTGTTTCTGACAATTAGAAGAAAATTCAATCAAGGTAGTAACGGTGATGTGCTCCAAGTGTTCTGCAACAAAGATACCTGACCTCTCGCACATGCAGTCTTTAGTCATGTAGTATGGTACTACTGCTACAGCTAAGACTGTGACTATGTCTGCGAAGAGACATTCCAGAACCCACGCAGAAGCTCAGCTGGGCCAGGGGATGTCCTACCTCAGACGTCCTTGGTAAGTCTAGTAAAACTAATATTTAAAAAGAGGGCTCGTTACTGCTGCTCGCTCGCACATTTTAAAACCAGCACTGAACCTTTGCAGCTGTTGGCCAACCCTAGATTCTTCCAGATGGAAATACAAATCGGCTGCTTTTGGACAACGATACAGTGTTGGTGGTACAGGTGACTGAGCCAATCTGAGCTTTACTAAACATGTATGCATTTAGAGAAGAAAAAAAAAAATCTCTGTATATTGAATCCATAATAGCTCATCTATGACCTTATCCACCTCTCTGATATATTCCCTTTTCCATGATTTTTTTCTCCATCTATCAGAGACCATAATTTATAAAAGATTATAAGCACCAATAAAAAGTGATGTAGGGTTAGTATGTAAAATACAATTTCTGAATGCATGACAGAAAAAACGCCCTTTGAGTTTTTAATGTTTAAGAAAAGAAAGAAAATTTAGGTAGAATTACCTTAACAGGATGTATATCTGAAGGAGAGAAAGGAGGTAAGAATTTATACACCCCCTTTACATTCTACTGAGGGGAAGGCCACGAGACATCATCTCTTATTTCTTCTTATCACCTTCCTTTTCATATTGCTTTTTATGCCCTTTTAGTACCTCCTACTTATAAGAATAAAGAAACATGCACTACCCTTAGTAGCAGTTTGTTTTTCCCAACATCAGAGGGAATCTTTTAGTAAAACAGCTAAAAAACTCTTAAAAAAAAAAAAAAGCCAAAACCCAACTCATTTGCAGAGGACAGCAAGTCAGTATTTTCCAGAAAAAAGACTTAGAAAGTCTAGAAAAGTTAAATATTTAGTAATAAAATCCAAAGTTTTGAAGAAAAAGATTTAACTCTGTCTTTAAAACTGGAAGTCTGAGTGGCCAAAACTGGATTAATATTTCGAATATCCAATCTACATTAATCTATCTTGTACAGCTTCTTTTTATGCAAGGAGCAGTGGTGGACTAGAGAGCACTTTGATGCTGCCGTGCCTTTAAACCATCACTGAGTAGATTCATTTCACACGTGTTACAGCCATTTATCTCACCCACTGACCAAAACACTTCGGGGACACCACCATTTCAAGAGAACCTCTAAACCTTTGCGTCATGCCAGAAGTCTCACTGTAAACGCATGCAATACCACATCCCTGTGCCTTGGAAACAGAATTTTTCCTTTTTCCGTTCCAGTGTAGCAGCAAGTGTTAGTTGCACAGCCTGTGAAGTACAATATTGATTGGCTAATGTCCAAAGCAGACTGCTTTTTAATACTAAAATCTGCGTAGAATTTATTACTGAAATGTGCATTAAGTGGTATATGGATATAAGAGTTGCATATTGCACGTTAGTAATACACAGACTAGAAAACATATTACCGTCCCCACTAATTTCATCTGCAGATCCAGGTGGCATGCAAGGAGAGAGAAAAACAGAGGGGGAGAGAGAAGGGACAGAGAAGGGGGAGGGGAAAATATACTATTAAATTCATGAGTAATCCAAAAGTATTCAGACTGCAGTTATCTTATATACCTGACTCAAGAGAAACCAGAAAAGTAGCAGAATTTTAAGACTTCTCACCTAAAACCCGAGGGACAAAGACACTTTCTAAGAAGCTTGTACGATGAAACAGAGTTAATGTTTCAAACACGAAATTGCACAAAAATTAAATTTGGGAGTGGAACTAGTTATTTCAATGCATCGTTAAGAAACGTCAGTTGCTGCTTCTGTTCAATACTTCACTATGAAATACATCTCCCACGGCCAGACGAGTCAGTTCAATTTGACTTTGCACATACCCTTACGACTTCGGGTAAGCAGAGTCGGTGTTGACCCTTTCAAAAGGAAATGCACTGCTGTGCTATCAGTAAGACATGAGTAAGAAACAGAACCATCTAAGTATTAATTATGCAGAGCATATTGCAGTTACACAAAGCTGAAATTTAAACGAGTGGCAAACAGAGCAACTCAAGTGGGAAGATGTTGAACAAGCACCATACTCCACATGTACTGTAGCCGCCCTATTGCACACCAACACCCACAGCACAAGCTGATGCACTTGAGACATTATTTATAAATAAAAATGAAAATGCGCATTAATGTTGCAGAAGTAATGCACCTAATACTCCAGTTCTTCTTACCCCTAACGAAGCCAAACTGGTCCAGACCACGTGTTGAACCAGTACGCAGCCAAAAGCATCACTGTATTCAGTATCGAAATCAAAGTGACCTCAGCTGATGCTTATTGTTGCTATTCTGTTTCATTCATAAGCATGCTGTATCAGGGGTCCAAGAATGAAGTAAAAATGTATTAACCAAAAACCCCATGGATACACGGGGGAGGCACAGCTGAATAAATGAAATTATTAGTATGTTTGTCATTGTAGCATACGATGCTAAAAACCAAGTCCCTCATAAAAACGGGGACCAGCGAACTTGAAACACTGCATGAAAATCCAATTCAACAGGAAGAAAGGGGTAGCAGAAATTTAATGAAATTATTCTTGGAACTCTGTTTACCTGAGGCTAAAGTAGTTTAAAAAAAGTAACTGAGTTAGTATGTTCAGCTCTTGGGTTAATAAGGCAGCCTGTACAAAGAGCAGTGCAGTACCCTTGGGCGGCGGCTCATGGGAACAGAAGACGAAAGGCAGAAAGCGTCTAGCTTTCTTTACTTTATGCTGACAGTGATTGACTCCTTTACAAAGAGGCAAGAAAAGGAAAGAGAAAAACAGAAAACAAATTATTTGGAAATAAAAGAAGAGAGACTGGAGAGAACATCAACAATGAATGAACATAAAAGTAAAGGTTTACATTACAATTCTGCATACGCAAATGGATATACGAATGTTGCTGAAACTCCAAAGCACATTCGGTCTTTTCCTTCAAAATCCTTTCTACAGCAATGTTATTCATTCTTAGTTCGATTTTTAAAAGTCAGACTACAATCTATGAAGACGCCACCTTTTGCCAGCTATGTATTCACCATCCCCTGACAACGCAAAGAACGTTGTCTATCCCGGCAGTGTAACCCACTTTTGCAAGCTCCCCACCTAAGCCCTGCTAGACTGTGCTATAGCTAGATCCTGATTTAAGTGGCAGCCACCAGACCTAAACAGGGACATATGGACCTTCTGGATCCTGGAAAGAATGTAACGCAAACCTAGCAGGGTTACACAGAACAAGGAAAACCAGAGTTCCTCCGTCCCACTGAAACAGCACACTGCCGTATTTTACGCTCTGAAATCTGCCACTGGAGTCTTCTCCCCAGTGCAGAGCTCTCTTGCCAACTGATACTGTAGCTCTCCAAGGACGTTCGGGCGAACGCCCCATGGTACTGTCCTCACTGTCCCCTTTCCCAGTCACCCTATTGCACTTAATTAGCAAAGCACTGATCAGGAGGAGGGAGGTTGTTGAGTAGGAGAAAACACAAAGAAGCCACAACTGGTTTCACAAGGTGAGAAAGAAGGACACAAGACGCCAGTAAGAACCTGAGGATAGCTGCTCCTTTTATTTCTCGTTATCTGTTTGCTCCTCTGCTTTCCTCTTTGCCCTCTCTCTATCTCAGGAACTGTGAGAGGTGGTTTAACAAGCCAATCGTCGAAAAACCTGCAAATTGCTGCCAGTAGTCCTTCACAGTCAAAACTCACGAGTGAGGTCCAGCCACCCAGAGTTACACAGGCTGGAGGTACAGGGGAGGAGTGAAGAAAGGGTGGAAAAGGAGAATTACCTTTTAATAAAAATAACTTCACACTTTTCACAGAGGCTGGCAGCCTATGAACCGTCGAAGCAGCTATACGTACACAAAGGCACCGTCTTATACACCACCGTGCAGTTTTCAGTGGCCAGATTTTGAGGGATAATCTGCAGCATTTTTTTCAAGGTGTATTAAGTGTGCTCAATCACTGTCCAATCTGAAGGCTGCATGTTGAATTTCACGCATGCAAATCTAACGGGTAACACACTGCTAAGATGGTAATTTTAATCCAAAGTTAAAACAAGCGGGTGAGACTTACTGCATCCTCAACAACAAAGGACCATTATAAAAACTTCTGAGGTGGTTAAAACAAACAGAAATCATTCATCAGTTGTGAAAATGTACAAGTCATTGAATAGGACAGAATATTAACCAGATTCAGTGCTAAAAACTAAAAGAGGTGCAATGAGAGGGCAAAACTACTGAATAAATTAGTGTATCAGTATTTCCACGTAAACCACATTACTGGTTGTGGAGTCTCCTTTTCCTTCTCTGGAGACATTCAAGTCCCGCCTGGACAAGGTCCTGTGCAGCCTGCTGTAGGTGACCCTGCTTTGGCAGGAGGGTTGGACTAGATGACCCACAGAGGTCCCTTCCCACGCCTAACATTCTGTGATTCTGTGTAATCCTGGAGACTTGTTTTCCTAACACCACACAGCGCAATTTTCAGCGCTATCATTCTAACACAAACCTGAGATAAGATTCATAAAAAGCTTTAGACATAGTATGAAAGGAAAGAAAAAAATGCTACAGGTATTTGAAGAGCCTACCGAAAAGGTACTGAAAGGAGAATAACGGAATCCGATACACCGCACGGGAACAGAAGCACAGGTATAGAGTCACTGCAAGCAATGCAAGCTATCCGAAAGGGAAAAGATGTTTCAACTCTCGACCTGCCTGCTCAGGCTACAGAGATCATTTAAGCCTGAAATGCTGAAACGCTGTTCGTTCTTACATCGATACAGGGGCAGCAGAAGCTGACTGAAACCTGACTAGCCTATTTCATACGAGGGACACATCGAAATGACAGAATTGGTCTTAATTCACCATGTACCTGTCTGATGCCCTGTGACACTCAGTCCAATTCATCTTCCACATTTCAAACTTTGCCTTTATGATATAGTGTCTAGAATTTGTTCTACTATTCTGCCAGACTAAACAGAAGACTACTTTTGTCTTCAACTTAACCACATCTTGAACTCTAGATACAAAAGAAAGTTTATTTAGGTAAAGAGTTGATTCTAAGT
>Ga0065711_1010094_pt1 | contig 19518 bp, 17 predicted proteins | sample Hoacrofraction12_FD_59098 | JGI IMG/M metagenome (GOLD analysis project Ga0065711, IMG submission 59098) | Hoatzin crop microbial communities from Cojedes, Venezuela - Epithelial fraction 12 v2 (version 2) | ecosystem: Host-associated > Birds > Digestive system > Esophagus > Crop | place...
GCGGCAGGCGCTGGGGGGTCCGGGCAGGAGCGCTTGCTCCCGCGTATCCTCTCCGTCCGTCCGTCCGCCGCCGCTCTCCCCCGCGGAGAAGTTCGCGGGGCCCGAGGCTGGGCGGGCTGGCGAGCGAGCCCCCGGTCTCCAATGCCCTCCGCGGTGTGCAGCTCCCCTCCACCCCCCGGCCCCCGGGCGCCGAGACCCTGCCCGCTGCCCCGCGGCCGTGCAGCCCCGCGGGGCGCCTGCCGCGGGCCGGGTTTCACAGCGCCGTCGGTGCTTTCCGTCCTTAATTGTTTGCGCGGCACGAAAAGGGACAAATCGAGATTGACAGCAGCGGGAGGAGGGATCAATATCGCTCCTGTTTAACGGCGTAATCCTGGGCAAACGTCTCAGTAAGGCGGAGGGGGAGAAAAAGAGAAGACTATATCCTACCTAATTAAGCGAAGACAAAGCGGGGTGAGGAGAAAGGTTCAGCAGAGGTGGGGTGGCGACGGGGATTTTTAATCCGGTGCCTTCCCACCGTAACCACCAAGGCTGAACAATAACGTTAATAGGGAACATCTGTACGTCGACAGATTTATTCTTGCCAGGGCTCTTTCGCGCCCGTGTCGTTTGCATGGACCCGTGCTCGCAGTGTTCCACACACGCTGCACCTTGTAGCGCGGTGACGGGGTAAATCTGGCGAACGCTGAAACCGGGAAATCCTCTTCTCTCTCCCCTTTCTCCCGCCCCAGGGCCCGCCGGGGCCGGTGCTCCCTGGGCAAGGGTCCTGCCTGCGGGGGGGAGCCGACGCCCCAGAGGGACGCCGCCGCCCACCCCGTCCAGCCGCCCGCGTTTTACAGAGTGGGGTGACATCTCCCCTCTGGCCCGAATGTGCTTCGGGGGACCGGGACACCCTGAATGCAACTCCTCCCCCCTCCCCCTGCTTTGAAATTTGTTACGATGTTTAAGGGCAGGAGGTGTCATTGAAAAAATCATTTTTTACATTAACGCCCACCATCAGTAAGGATACATTGATACATATCTTTCGTGATATAAAGACCTCACCAATGCATATCTTTCGTACTATAACCACCTCGCTTCCACGAGATCAGCCGTGGCTTTTTTGTATGATTTCAGTGATGGTTAAAGGAAGCCAGCAGGCCCTGGAGTTTGCCTTTTCCAACTTGCTCACGTTGACCCACACACCTCGGAAGTTGCCACTTTGACCTATGAAGCAGAAAGCGGGGTGGCTTTCTGACAACGACTGGCCTAGCCAGGCCGGAGGGTGTTCAAACCCAGCAGAGCTGAAATCCCAGCAGACACGCACGCAAGTCAACCATAGCGACCTGAAGGACACAACCACCAAGGGAACGCAGGTCACCAATAAGTCCAGGATGGTGCTTGCCACCGGGGAAAAAGCCCTTGGGAAGCACTTCCGAAAAATCACAGTCCGCAGCCCGTGGCTGGAAGGGCTTTTGTAGATTTTGCTTCCTGTTGCTCATGACGTTGTTACAGATTCTCCTTCTCCCTCTCTTTTTTTAAATGACCAGTCATGCTGAGGTTTCAACCATTTTTAATGTTTAAACGATTAAAAGGTGCTCTTTTCACAGTAGGAACGGTGTTGGTCTTGTCCATCCTGCCATTCTTTGGCATCCTTTCCCATTTCTGTAGCTAGATCAATGTCCTCTCTGCTGTGAAAAGGCTGTCATTAAATGATACCAAGCAGTTAAAACCCTTGATTTTCCATGTCATTAGACAAAGAGCACTGATGATACCACCACATACTTCCATTCAGAAAAGGAATATTATTTAATCGCCATTGTCAATTCCTGCAGCACCGTGGCTGTTCTTTGAAGACCTACTTTCTAAGAGGTCAGATCGCAGAAAACACCAGCTTGATGTCTGGGGGTTTTGGCCTGTGTTTTCCTGGAGAAGTTATTAAATCACACCTAGTCAAGGAATAATATACTAACGTTTGTCTCATAACTCATGCACTCTGTGAAGGTCCTAGGAATGCATTATCTTGATCATGAAGCCTCTGAGATACTATGCGTAACTGGAATTATTTCACAGGAAAGCCAATGTAATGCAGAATGCAGTAAACGCGTGGATAGAGATCAGATTTTTACTGAGACTATTTTTGTCCTCATCTGATTTGGGTGCCAAGTTTTACTCTAGCCTCAGAGCAGCAAGGTTTACCGTAACGTGCAGGGATTCGTACAGGTACATTTCTTTTCCTTTTCTCCCATTAAATTCATTATGTGATGTTCAAAAGACTGATACATGTTAGAAAACCTTTAGGCATTTCAGTGTAAAAGGGATGGTTTATTAAAACGATAGGTTATTACTTTGAACAATGACTTCAGTGTGTACATTTAAATGTGAAATATTTTTCTGGCACTCTCCTGCATCGTACTATCTGTACAACTATACTTTTATTCATAAACACGTGACCATCTGTGGGTCTTTTGTAGACCACAATGGTATAGGCTCATAATTATTTTTTCAATAATTTTCTAAGCAAATGTTACCATCATTCCATTTGTGAGCCCACGATTTTCAGAAGATACTTCTTCTGTGGCAGGAAAAAATGTTGAAGGGGTTAGAGAAATAGCTAAGGCTGCCTTAGTATACTCCATGTGCAGGCGGGTGGAGAGAATTATTTTTTAGTAGGAGAAGAGCACAATTTTAAATGCTTAAAACCTCAGGCGTTTCAGCCCTCCTTGAAGACCCTGAACAGGCTGAAGATACCGAGTGAGTCAGCAGCCCCAGGTTCTCCTTCCTGCACCGCAGCTCTGCCTGAACGGGGAGGGCAGCTGGAGCCTGCAGACCTTGCCCAGGTGAGCACAGCTACTGAGGTGGAGCTCCAGGGAAGCAACGCAGGAGTGAGTTCCTTCCTCCGTGTTATACAACTGAGGAGCAGCGGACCTCGGGTCTGATCCCACCGATCCTCGAGTGAGTGAGTGAGTGGTTCCGTGAAATGCTACTCGTGAGCGATCACTTCTTACTCAAAAGGGAGTACAGAAGGGAACTGCGTGTGCCTCAGAAAACAAAGATGCAATTAAAGCAGGGTTTGTAATTTTCGGTTAGGGTTACCTTTCCATGCAGGATGAGCCATCATATTCGTCTGCTAATTATTTTCATTAGCTGTTTTAACTTTTCCTGAGAGCTCTTAATAATTGCTCCAGAGCAGAATGTGTAAAAACCGAAAATTATTTATGGCACTGATTAGAACTACAGAATACTAATACGGGTAGTCAGGAATAATTTACCATAGCAGGAAAAGCATTATTTAATTGTTTAATATAGAAGTTTAATTGTGCTTGCATATAATTATCATGTAAATATCACTGTGATCACTTTAAGAGGTTATTTCTAAGTGTGCCAAAATTCTGAAGCAATATGAAAAGAATTAATTTTTTTCTCGCCTCCCTTCACAAGTCTCTCAAGTGAACTATATGTTTTAACTTAAACCAAAACATAGCCAAAGGCAGACAGGAGTTCCAACAGTGACCAGTGTAATACTCGCTGCTTTTAATTACTGTAACAATAAATCACACAGGAATGTCCTCCAGGAACTAAATGATTTTCTAAAAACATTTGAGAATATTTTTGAAATTCAATTAATTGAAGGCACCAGATAAAAGGTACACATTCTTAATGGCTATAAAATAACCCTAAGGGATGTAACTGAGCTCCAAGCTTAACTTCAAAGTGTGACAGAAATACTTACTGTATTACTTTAAAAGTATTCAGATCAATGAATCAGTTAAAATTACTTATACATTTACCAACCTTTTCATTTTCTTTCTGAATACGATGGAAAGAATTGCTCTCATTTCCCAGGATACAAAAAGCAGTTGAGACCTGTAAAAGAAATTGTAATTAAAGCAAGCCTTCAGTCAAAATTGGTATTATGAATTTTTGGTTGACACAAGATAAAGAGGCCAGCAGAACATAAAAGTGGCTTGATAAAACATACATTTAGACATTTTATACTGAAATTTTAACTGGCTTGTGGAGGTATTTCAAGTTCTGGTATTAAATCTGTCCTTGTTAAAGCCAGTAAGCATTTTTCTGTTGAATTCAATCGAACCAGAACATCGCTCTGCAATCTGTAGTGTGTACAGCTGCGTGCAGGACCAGCTACCTGATCGTGGGCCAGACCAGTTTTCTTTTTTTGTTCCTCTCTTTGGACTAATCGTGCTACCTTGAACACCCACATGGCTTTGCGAGGTGCTGAACGTCTCAAACAGTCACAGCATGCCTTCAGCTTTTTGAGGGTAGCCCTCTGAGGTAGTATGCCAGCTAATGCTCAGTAGGATCTGACTCTGTGAGTTAGTACCTTGGCATTTGGCCTGCAGTTTATGAGCAACAGAGGTTGTTTTAAAATAAAAGTGTTTAAACCATTACAATTTTCTGATGTGCAAGGTGATTTTATAACGCGGCATGAGTCAACAGCAGGAAAGTATTAAGAAACACGTAGAAGCTGAACTGTCGCTACCAGTCAGTTCTTTTTTAGCAGAGGTGCTCGGTTCCAAGCAGCTCTCCCTTCACCTCTGCAAGCTCCATCTGCAGCCACGCTCCTAATCGTACCCAGGCCACGAAAGCAGTCCACTGACCCACAGTCATCATTCAATGGAGATAAGAGTTAACTTCTATCCTTTGCAAAATGGCTGCTTATTCTAATTATTCACTGATGAGAAATAATTAAACTGCATGTGTATTATTCCTCAGTGCAGAAAGTTTACTGGCAGTTGAACCAAGTACATTCATGCACATCCGTGTCTGTGCACTTGTACGTACACACACACTGAGAGAAAGGATGCAGAGAAGTGTCTGTTGTGTATGAAGGGACTGTATTCCAAGAAAAGACTGAAAATGCTCTCTAGAAGACTAATTATGATATTTTCCAATGACTACCTGCTTTCAATGTTCACTGATCATTTTCCCAGTAGCATGTTAACATTTTTGCTATGTTTAAAATATGTTAAACGGAGTAAAATATGACAATAATGCTGCAGAGATAAATGCATCTTTATCCCTTCTGTTTCTTTCCCTTGGTCATTCAAAATCATAAACGCTGTAAGACTCTTTGAGTATTTGATATTGATGTTATGTAATGAAAATGTAGCAATTTTTTATAGCCCCATACAGTAATTCTGCACCCTGTGGGTGCAAGGTGGGTGGGAGGGTATCATTGAGCAATGGAAAGATCCACAGTAGATTGCAGCTGCAAAAATACAGTTGCTGACAATACATCTCTTATATAATAGTTATTTAAAAAATATAATTCAAGACTTAAACTACCGATAAGTCTCAGGTTTTGTCAAAGGACTCTGTTTAATAAGGGACAGTCTAACCATGACACTCTTTTAATCAGGGACTGCTGACTGTAGAAGACTGTTTGAATATTATGGGCAAATACCCATAATATTCACAACAGACTCTGATCTACCAAATTAGCACCTGTGACCTGCAGCCAGATTCAAATCAATTCTGTATAAAAAAGCCTGAACTTCCTATTAAATGTTTGTTCCACCAATTACTCCAATCCACTGTTCACAAGCATTTAAAAGCTTTTCTCTTCTGAGGACTCTGCAGTTAAAAGACCTTTTTCAAGAATAGTTAGGTCATTTATTTCAGAAGGCCTCTTTGTCTAATAAAGGAACACACGGATTTATGAGTAAATAATATGTCCATAAATTCTGAGAAACTGTAGGACATTGCTGCATTTCCCCCTCTTCTCCCTCCTTTTTTTGAAAATCAATAAATATGTGAACTGAAAAAGCCTCTCTCTCTCTTTTTTTCTTTTTTTTTTCCCAACCTGTGGTGAAGTGGTTGAACTGCAGTAACGTATACGAGCTGAAGTAAAAATCAAGTTAGACTGTTGGCTTCAGGTTAAAGCCTGGTATGCCCAGGATAACTTTATCTAGCAAGTAGAATAATTTCACTGAAAACATGTTAGACAAGGTTAAATACAAAGGAAAAAAGTAGCCTCATACATGTAATTCTTAGGTCTGCAAAAAATCAGTGCACTCAAGATATGAAATGCAGTCATATTTGTCGTAAGGTGCTATGTTTCACCTACGTTGTGTTTCCAGTGAGCCCTCCTCTGCCTCTCCCAAGCATCTGACTTCATAGCAGGTAGAGCTGTCCGTCCTAAGGACAGAGACAGTGGGAGCTAAGGGATTTCTGCAAAATCCTTGTTAATGCTGAAGGAAGAGCCTTCCCTGGGAGGATGACTCTGTTTCTTCTCTTTGTCCATATCCAGAGACAGCCATAGGAGGTAGACGACAAAGAGCAGACACCTGCGGCCGCACGTGTCCACAGAGAGCGTGCCCTGCTTGACGCTTCAAGCCTAGCACAAGGCTCCCAGCCGTGCTCTGTTCCCCTGCCAGCCTATTATTCGGGTAGAAGCGGAGCAGAAGAGGGCAAAAGCTGCTTATCCAGGAATGAAGAAAATGTCAGTACCATGCTCAAACCCAGAGTGGTCAGGGATGCAGCAGGGCCAGCGGCGACACCGGTGAAGCTGGTTACTGTGGCTGACTGTGCGTCACCTGGAGGAAATCTCAGCTGAAACGACGGGACGGAGCCAAAGGTCAGTGGCAGCCCGTGGCAACACAGCCATTTCCAGGAGATTCTCCAGCTCTCACCCAAGCTGCAAAAGGAGGCCTATTGCGAGTTTGGCCAGGTGGGCATGAGATGCCTGTGGTCAGCCAAATGAAGAAGCCTGAGTGGGACAAATGTAAGAAAATCTGTTCCTTCCAGCACTACCAAAATGCAGGCAGCCCCTGGGTTTGTCCAGACTTGGTGGCAGGAGCTCAGCTGCATCCTTGCTTTTTCACCCCCTGCCACTTCTAAGTTCAACCAATAATTAAAACCTTGAGCTGCCGAATCTATTTTGTGGTTCCCTGTGGGGCTGTTGGCTTGCAGTTTTTCATCAGGTTTTCTTACCAAAAGGCAGTTAGCCACTTCACACCAACGTGCAAAGAAAGATGTCCTAACTCTGTCAGCTCCTGGGCCTCGGACAGTGCTTTCTCGTTTCGCTGAGCGTTTGGGAGGAGGAGGACTTGCTGGAAACGGCGATCCCAGCTGACTGCTCTTTCATGAAACTTCAAGATTTGAAACAGAAAGCACGGTGGAGTAAAACCTGAGGTGATCCAAAAAGGGAAAAGCTATAGATAGATAGGTCTAGAAGACTCCATAAATGTAAGTAAGACTTATGAATCTGATTTTTTCCTATTTAAAATATTTTATCTGAATTACAGTGCTGGGGAAATGTGGATAGGGATATTGCAATCACTCCTGAAAGCAGAGGTGTCAGGAAGGCTGGGAGTGCAGCTTCTTCCTCTGGTCTGTGTTGTGCCGGCCCTTGTGATATGTGACCCTGAGTAGCTTTTGGGGGGCAATTTGTGAGTCAGGTGACTGTAATGGTTGACCTTTGTGTGAGAGAAGAAAAAAAAAACAGAGGCTATATTTTTTTGCCTACTTAATATGATATATTTACTTTCAAGAAACCTAGCTTAATCTGTGTTTCAGTAACCACCGATAAATTTATCAGGCTGTCTTAACCTGTGTTTTTTTCCCTGGAATTATAAAGTGCTGTGGCTTGCTAGCTGAACAATCCCCAGCATTGCTCACTTGCAGTTTCAAGAATTTAAAGTCACTCAGACCAGCTTTGTGAAGGCCCTTCAGGATTACCAAAAGAGACAGGCAGGGGGGACCTTTATGAATTTATAAAAATACAGTCATTAAAACTGCAGCTCAGGAGCCCAGTCCCAATTCCCTCTTCATTTTCTTTCTTTCTTTCACCGAGTTGTATGGGTTTACCCTTGTCTTGCCTTGGTTGCCTTAAAAAATCCGCAGGAAACTCACCGAGAAACAGGATAATGACAAAAATTTTTTCAATTCTGAATGCCACCTTTCATTTTTGTAGCTTTGTTATTCTCATGGGAGTGCATGTGCCAAGGTAAATTTGTTCAGTTGTAGAATTTACAATTGAAAATCATATAGATAGAACTAGGAAAAAGAAAGTTAGTTGTAACAATACAAATAAAGCATGAATCTTGTGTTCCATATGAATCATGCAATTAGTGAATTCCACTAAGGGCAGTAATTGTTCATTAGTTCAGATCTGGAAGCTATTTTGAAATGCTCTGGAAAATTGAATGAGAAGAATATTGTTTATCTTAAAAATCAAGTTAAAAGAACTTACCTTCAAGCAAATGACAGCATTCCCAAGTAGCGATCACACTACAGAGTAAATGCTGAGGGGAACTAAACTTAAAGCAGCCTAATATAGAACCTTGGCTGAAACAAAACTTGGAAGGAGTTTCCCAGAAGATGATAGAAAAAAAAAAGACTATGGTGAAAAATAGCAAGATGAATGAAGGCCTAGGACATGCACACCAAAGCCTTCTCTCTTCCACTTTTACATGTGCATCACAGAACCATGTCCTTGTGCAGCTGAATCCCATCAAGGGTCCTGTGTAAGCTTAGTATTTCTCTTTCATTTGGAAGGAAAGTTTTATGCGAGTATTATATAGATCTGTGTAAGTGGTACAGGTTCTGTGTATATAACCAATTTGATTTTCTTTGTTGGATTTAACTTCACAAACAGTGTTTGCAATGGATGAAGTGAGTAAAACAATGTGGTATAACTGCCTGCCCCAAGACAATTTAAACACATAAAGAGCAGTCCAGCTTTTCTACCTGCGTGCTTAGAAGCTTAATTTTGCAGGATTCCAGAAAAGAAGGGTAATTCTACAGGTAAATAAAATGCCCAGAATATTTTATCTTGCTTTATCTGCCCCCACGATTTGTAAAGACATAAACCATCATGTCTTAGGGCATAAGCCAACCGATGAACTTGAGCTGCTTTAAGAGAGGGTTTTATAGCCTTTCTCTGCAGTCGATGGTACTGGTCAATATTAGAAATGGGATACTTGATGGATAGACTGTAGTTCTGTTTCAGAATAGCCATTCCCATATTTCTTCCAGATTCAGCTTTTGTTTCTCCTTTCTTGACTGCCAAGATTATCTAGGATATTTACCCCAACACACCGCTCATGCTCTTGTTTTTAAAACTTTCATTGAAGACAGATTTATTCGACTTCTGCTAACCAGTTTAGAGGAAATTGTCCTTCTGGCAGAAACATCTCCTTGCGAATCTGTCAGTGTTAATTCTTTCTTTAGCTGTTGAGTCAAACCAGGAGTCAAAATACATATTCAGGAATCTAAATAAGTTTTTCAGAGTTCCTGAGCATCAGCAGCTTCCACTCTGGTCAGTAACAGCTGATGCTCACCATCTCTGACTCGGTCACTTTCTGGAGAAGGCTCTTGTCTCTTTTATGTCTCAAAGGATGGAACTAATTTCCTTGTGCCAACGTCTGCAGAAAGGGATGCATAAAGTCACGTTTAGGAAGGAAATTTAATTTAGAGGTTTAACAGTAAGAATTGGTCTTGCGACTAAGACAGTAGATTTAGAAGCAAAAACTTCTTGCAATGTGCTCTCNNATGCNTTTAAANTAGAGCAATTTGTGATGAAAAATTCTGCTTTAAAGGAGCAGAATAGAAACCTGAACTGAAGTCTCCTGTGAGTCAGAATGTACATGTGTCAATGGTGTCCCTGAGTCAGAATATTCAGATTTCAATTCCAAAATGCAAATTCTGACAGAATTTCCTTTTTTTTTGTTTTGAATGTACCAGAAACCTTTAGAGTAGAGGTAGAACAGAACTGGTCCCTTTGGGCAACTTTTCACTCAAATCCACGTATGTGCAGCCTGATTTCCAACAGTTATGATGAGCACAAAAGCACTCTGTAAAAACCTACAGGGCCTGAACACCAACAGAAGAAAAGTGGAGTGGAGAGGTGTCTGGCAGAGAGGTTCTCTTTTCTGAAATCTAGACATAATTGAAAGATTTCATACAAATATATGTACATATGCATACGTGTATATATATATGAAAGACTACTGTCCCTTTGTTTGAAAGTATTGATCTAAAATTTTTAGAATGTAACAGTTTCAAAAAGAATTTAAACAAATGAGCTTCTTATTGAAATTCTTAGAAAATTTTAATTTTCCTTGCATATATAATCTACCCTAAACTGGAATTAAACAAGAAAACCTGGTTTGCAGTTACTAAAAACTGACACAGTTTAACTGAAAACACTTAAAAACTTAGAAATACCTTGTAACTAGACAGAAGAAAAAAAACCAAACAAAACTTCTTTTGCACCTTTAAGCGCCTAATGACAATTTACTGGTAGCAACTGGGAGTGGGAACAAATGAGAGTAGTTAATGATACGCACCTAACTAGAAGACCAAAAAATAGAAATTGAATTCTTGTCTCTTCTAACACTGGGTGCTTCTATGGTTAAATCCTCTAAATCTTTGTTGTTAATCTGAATCCAATACTTTAGACAGAGATCTATTTGCCTACCTCAGAGATAACGGGGAACTAGAAGGGAGGTTAAGAAAATCTCTTGAATGCTTACTGCAATTTAGGGTGGTAGTTTGGTTGTTTGTGTTTTTTTTTTTTTAATAAGGCTTAGTAGCATGGAATATATCTATACCAATCTGGCAGACAGACTAGGTAAGGGACACTTCTGGCTACTTTCACTTGCACTCGTTCTTTGACCCTAGATTTGTATAAATAGAGGCTTACTCTCAACTGCTGACCCAGGCATTGTTATGGATCATTTAGTTATGTAGTTCATGACCATTAGACCATAATTTCTCTAGACACAGATACACCATTCTACAAATTCCAGTTTCCTTATAAAGAGAATTTCTGATTTCCAGGACTGTTTCTTTAATTTCCTTCCTGTATACTCTGATATGTTCCAAGTTTATGTATTACATTACACTGTATGTAATTTTCACAATGCTATTTCATCTTTTGCAAGTCTATTAATAAAGACTGAGACAGACACATAGTCCTGTTTGGGCAAGAGCACATTCAGTTCCACCACTGGAATATGGCTTACTATCTTGGCCAGAGGTTTTACCAGCAAAAGCAGAAAGTTGTTCAATAATACTTTGATCAGCTCTCCACAGAATTTTTGGCACTTATTCTCTGCTTATTGGGTGACATAAACAGTTCCCAAACATGCCCTTTCCATTCTGATAGAAAGAATACATTACACCTTGCATGGTTAAGGAGTATTTTGTCAGTGTAGATTGCCTTCTGTGACAATCAGACCAGACTTTGCAATCGAGACTTCCTTTTCATCAAGGTCTGTAGATTCCTTACAATCCTGAAGAACCATCAAACTAACCTTCTCTTGTTTACCACCCCTTTCCTGGCTGGGCTATATCTGTCCTTTCTTTGGAATGCTCAGTCATAATTTCTACGTTTTTACTGTCATTTGAAAAAAAAAAAACATTCTGGAAACTGTTTCCTACCTTCTGGGCCTACTGGTTTAGCACGTGCTATGGTCCTTTCTCATCTTTTGAGTACCAAGAAGTAGATTTTGAGATATTGACATTTTTAGACAAGTGAGACACTGTAATTATCGACTTGGAAGCACAGAGGTGATGCCTCTGCCTTGGCTACTTTACTTTGCAGCAGAATGTACAACAGTGTCAATGCACTGTAGACCAGCAACCTCTCAATAACAAAGGATGACGTTTCCCTTTTCTGTGAAAGTTCCAATGCTTGCCCAAATGACATGCATTTCCTTAGCCTGAAGGTGTCAAGATTAGGTTGGGTTCAGAATGCACCCTTCTTTTTGATGAAGGATCCTTCCTTTTAAGTTATGAAACAGCTGGGAGAAATACATTTAGAACTATCCCTTGATTCACTCTCTGTGGGAACAGTTCTAGAGCTCAAGATTTGTTTCTTCATGATTGCTTCAGAATATTTTTGGGGAATTTGTTTTCTTTCCCAAGGAGACCTTTTGTGAAGCCTTTTAAGAGGTGGCTGCTAAAATATGTATAAACATCCATATTCTGTTTCAGGAATATGGCTTTCTACCCAAGCAAATGTTTGGAATACTGCAGATAATTAATTTTCTAATTACATAATGGGGATATTTGCTTTCTATATGGCTTCCTTGCTGCTCACTGCTATATTAGCTTAATGTGAAGGATTTTTTTTTTTAATATATTTTGATGTCTGTTTTAGGCTAGGGGAAAGACACGACTTGTGTGTTTTTGACGTAAGAAATTAAAAAAAAAATTGAAAACGGAGGTGCTTGCTAATGATCTTGTTGTTGTCATTACCTCCTGTTTCCTACTCTGTCTCTCTTCCTGCCTCCTTTCCTTTCTTGGACCAGATAATCGAGTTTGGACACTCTTGTTTGAAGAAGTTAGTTGGAAACTTGGTCTGGATAGACCTGAGTACCTCAGAGTCATTTGTACTCCCTGTGTCCAGACCATGGCACTGTTATTTAACTAACGTGAGGAATAAGCAGTGGTTGTTTACAAATGGACTTTGTAAAGGAGGAGGAGGATATTATGATAGACTGAATGAGTACTAGATAATTCTTCCTGTAGAAAAGTGGTTCTGTGATTCTGTGAAAAGGACTTACAGTCATCTCAGTGAGTTACTAATTTGTTTACCTTCAAGTAAAATCATATCTCTACAGCCAGCCAATTTTTATACTGAAGTGTAAAAGAGCTGTCCTATGTGGCGACGTGATGGATAACTTCATTATACAACTTAAGAAGCTCTCCTTCCTTTTCTTGTACCTTTTCACACTCTAGTTAATCACCTCACCCTGGTTAAACCAACCGACTACTTCAGCACTGAAAGTATGCAAAATTAACATTTTACTGCATCAGTGCCAGATAAAGGCAGTCTTTTCCATCTGGAAAACAGATAGCCTTGTTTAAATGATTCTGGCTCCTCCATCTGACGTGTAGTCCAGATGATGCCATTCCCAGTCAAGGGACTGAGTCATGCTCTCAACTTCCATTCCTTCTCCATCTTTTTTCATGATAAGAACATATGTAAGGATGGCTGTCTTGGGCTGTCCCTGTCTTCGATAGTGGCAAATACTGACTGCTGAGTGTGTATGAACAGGAGGAGGATACAGAGATGTTTTCTCCAGAATAATCCATTTGCCTCCAGCAATCTATGGTTCAAGGGCTTTCAGAGTCCAAGATGATGAAGTCGTGGTTAGTGTTGCTGGGTCTGATCCTGACCTATGGGCCGACATCCTGCTCAGACTCAGCCTGTCCTCAGGGAGGTGCCCTGAAGGTTCCCCCTTCTCTGTTGTATATAATGTGAAATGACTCTAATGACTCTTTCACTTTGGTATGTACATGTTTCATCTTTTTGAGATGGAGGACAGAATCAGACCTGTAAATAATTTTCAGCATATTGGCTCACTTCAGATTTACACAGTGATATAGCATTTTTGTGTTTCTTGAAACACTATTGTAACCATGATTTTAAGTTTGTAGTTTCCTAAAACTGGGTGAAAATGGTTTTCATCCCTGGGGCCCAAATCATGTGCAAACCTTTTATAGAAATTGCTGCAATTTTTAATAAAAAATATATCTGTTTGAGAGGCTGTTCCCAACCACTGGGAACATCAGGCTTTCCAGTTTTTTGAAGTCTTTGCTAGAGTAAGGATTTGTATCTGTAAGACCTTATCTGCCCTTCCTGTCAAGATATCGAGGTGGATTCTCCTGTTGCGAGACTTTGCAGGGTAAAATTCACTGCACTTCCTCTTTGTTAGCAATGCTTATCATCTCTCCCTAAATTCGGGGATTCTATTATCAAATGATAAGAACAGCACTGACGCACTATTTTGAGATTTTTCTTCTTTCTTTTTAACTGAAATATTTTTCCTCAAACCTCTTTCATGAACACTTTGCAGTTTGAAAATGAAAACCAGTATGACATCACATTTTGTCACCATCAATCATTTGCTATGCAGATTGAGAAACCTACAGGACTTCAGAGAGTTCAAGGCCTGCCTACATACGGGGCTTGTACAAACAATGAAAGATTTACAATGTGAGTAATAAGTACTTTCCGGAAAAGACTGATTACAAATCAAAGTATAAAAGGATATGGACAGAAAAAGAAAAAAGAGCAAATCTTGATCAGAAAAAGGAAAGAAAGGGAATAGTGAACACATCTGGTAAAATGATTTTGTGAAACACGTTTATTTGAAAAATATACTTTAAATTCTTTTGCCTGAAACTTGTGCTTACTTTTCAAATTCTGAGAAGCTTTGAAAATGGAATGTTTTAAAAATAAATATAAAGGCCCTAGCAAGAGATCAAAGGTCCATCCACAGCTTGTTTCTGAGGGTTTCACAGAGGATGCCTATGCTAAAAGACAGCACCAGGGCAAGAACATGATGATGTTCTCCCAGGCTCCAGCCATTCTCAGATCAGGACCTGCGATAAAGGCAATACCTCTGTGTTTAGCGGCCCCTGATTTTTTTCTCCTGCATTAATTCTTCTGATTCCTTTTTGACTTGCTCTTTGTTTCAGCATTTCAAGCATCCTGTGGCAAGGAGTTCCAACACTTTTGCACTCGCTGTATGAAGTAGTCTCTTTTGTTTGTTTTAAACTTGCGACATGCTACTGTCATGCTGCGATTCTTGTCTGCTGGCATTCACTGGAAAAGTACCTATATAAAAGTACCAGTATCTAATGACAAAAGAATTGAGGCTGCTGTATCAGGACAAATCAGGATGGTAATATATTTCCCATCAAGACAAGGTAGGCCAGACTGAGGTCATGTTAAATGAAAGTCCCAAAGCGGCCACACTTCCCAAAAGAGAGAGAACATAATTCCTCTTTCCAGTGGAGTACTCCCCAGTGACCTCTACCAGACCTGTTTCTGAAAGGATTTTCCAGCTCCTTTGAAGCTACTGGCAAAGTTGGTTTAAAGACAGACAGGTCAGGTGTAAAAATAAAAAAGGCTTTAAATGCACAAGAATAGATTGGATTGAATATAGAAGATTGTGCCCATTATCAATAATAGTAAATGGCAAGTTGAGGGGCAAAACCCTCAGGCAGAAAACTGCCTTCTGTTTTATTACCTGACTATGCAACCAGAGAAGAAGCTGTATTTACAGGCATGTTCCTCCACTCTTCCCCGCTATTACAGGTGACTTGATAATCATGATATATTCTGAGCAGGCTTCTGACCATGTAGTATCCGTAGGGAAAAAAACTTACTTCTGATATTCAACCCACAAGAAGATCGTGAACTAAGAATTTGAGACACCCATCTCCAAGAAACTGATGTCTCTTTGTGCAATCAATGACACCAAACCATATCCATAATTATATATAAAGAATAATTACAAAAAAGTCCATAAGACATACCTTATTATCTGGTACTGAAATCTCTCACTCAATTTTTGAGCCTCTGCTGTAGTAAGAACCTAAAGCTAATTTCCTGGCAGTGTTGTAGGATAACCAGTTTCACTCTATCCAGTAGGCTTCGAAAAGAGATCCGCACCCAGATCTTTGATGGCAGCATTAAGTTCACTTCCCTTTTGGAAAAAATAACTGTCCAATTTTCTGTTCTGCTCTTGCCTTTGCATTCACTATTTTATTTCTCTCTTACATGTTTCCTCTCCAAAGTAAAGAATCATAATCCTTAAAAGCTTTCATTTCATGAAAATCTGTCAGTGTAGAGGTAGTCTGCAGTAGTGTGTGTTAATTTGTAGTGTGTTGGTATCCACAAGCCTCCAGAATGCGTAAGGTTCCTTCGGGCTGCATGCTATCAGAACACGGAGCTCTTGCCTGGAAGATCTTCCAATCAAATTTTAAAACACATGTTAAAAAAGTGAATAAATTATAGAAATGAGAAAGGAAAAGTGTGCAAGCAAATAAAATGGTTTATGAGCAGTTAACACAAACCCAACTAATCTGACTGACGATCACCTTATATAATAAATTTTTAAAATATCTTTTAAAATTTAGTCCCCCAAATCCACAAATAATTAATAAATATGTTAATGGCGGTGCCAACAATGACCTATTGTCTCCTATGCCCAACTCCCAAATGATTACCTTTCACTTAGAGCTCATGAAGGTGTATCATCAGCTCAGATCATATTGAATGTTTTACCTCCCACTGTACATTAACATGCCTTTGTTAATGTGGAGTTTTAACTGCAGTCAGGCTGTGCAGTTGTCTGTCTTTTAAAGTGCCTCTAGAATTCCACATAGTTCTCCTGGTTTTCAGTAACCTAAATTATTTTGACATCCGTGAATATGCCACCTTGGACTTCACCTTTTCCCAAATAATTAATAGACACATTAATTAATCATTTTCCTGCATTTTTAAAAGAGTTCCAATATTAGCTCTATTATTTACGTGAGCAACGCAATACAGGAATAGTCACAGAGCTAAAGTGGTAACATGTTTCCTGGGTCATTGCCTATAAAAATAACCATCAGCTGGTATTTTTGAAACTAGACATTATTGCTAAGTGAAATCTAAAGAGCACTCCTTACTCTAGGCCTGCCTTAAACAGAAGGAAGTCACAGTCTTTGGTTATTCTGGGCCAATGGAGGATATTAACTCTGAAGTCAAGTTGTCTTTGAAGAGAAAATACTGATTGTACCTCTTCTGTTTGAAATGAAAGGTATCCACAGGTCTCAAATGCAGGAATGTGTCCTGGGAAAGCATACAGTGACTCAGGTAGAAATGACAAATCGGGGCTGCACAGGTGAAAACCAGTGTCTTAAAATTCACCTAGAAGCAGATCTTGCAATCCATTGACTAGAGCAGGGAGAGCATTTAAAAACAAAACTATAATACGTGCGTGAGTTTTCAGTCTGAGAATAAATTTAAAGATGTGGCTTCACTGCAATATTTCACCGCAATATTCTGATCTAGAAATGCCAATGAGGTACTGTGATCATCATTTCAGAGGTAAGATGGTTACATCTTAACCATGTATAGCTAGAAGGCGGAGTCTGGTCACAGTAGATTCTTTTACATAGTGAAATAGCAGATAATCTGTTTGTGAAGTAGCGACCTTTTGATACAAAAGGTGGGGCTATAAATTACCTCATGGGACTATTCATACTCGGGTTTTGAAAAGCTTGAAGCTTCTGAATTCCTACAGAAAGCGACAGAATTTAGTCAACTTCTAAAAATCCACAAAGCATCTGTGCCTAATTTCCTGTGTCTAAATGTCTAAGTTCCTGTGTTGAAATACTGATAGTGCCATATTCATTTCTGAAAATTTCGGTTCGGTTTCTAAATTATATACAAACTTTTAAAATTTCACCTTGGGTACTTTAGCAGATTTTGGGGCAATAACTGAATACATTTTTTTTGCCATGTCAGAGAATTCCAGTGTATGAGATTGAACAAAACTGAGGGAAACTGGGAAAATTATCTCTGAACAGAATAAAGATTAATTAATGGATTTCCTGCAAAGAGTATATGCAAGTTACTTTTAAGGCAATCTATTCTTCTTAGGAATGAAAATCACTTTCTTATAGACCCTACCAATTTGGAAAGACAAAGATTCAGAGCACAGATGGTTGTAATACAGTTGGGGTGTCAGTTACTATCAGCTTTTTGTCACTTCTAAGTCCAGTATTTTGTTTTCTGCCCTGGAAGAGTTCCCAGGTACAAACAACAGTTTATGCAGCTTTGTTGGCAGCAGCTGATATTGTTTCAGTTCTGAATTTCACATTACTAAAAAGACCCTGGGAGAAATTTAGAGAACAACGAAAATAATCCGGATGGAAACAATGGGAGGCAAAATTGGTTTATGGGGACAGAGTATAAAAGTGAGGCATGCACAGCTTTGTCAAGAGATGACTGCAGAGGAAAGATGGTAAGAAAGAGAAAGCAGTATACTAATAGCATATAATGGCTGCAGGTTTTTCAGCTTCAGGAAAGTCATATGGTTTAAGAAGATGCAGTTAAGAGTAACAAAAAGAAAGTGAAGAAAAAAATCAGGTGTACCAATATTGTCACATCAAGACTTTAGGTTGTGAAGTGGTTTAGTAATTGAACGTTTAAGAGAGTATTCCTCCTAAGGAAATCTATGGTGCATGTGCTGGGTGAGACTGTGGGTGTGATTCAGCTCCAGATTCAGACAACTGACAGAATTGTCTATTGATAGTGGAGGTGCTCACACATGACTGAGTGTTGAAGTCCTGTCAGAGTCAGTGGGGCTCTGGGACTTGTTCATTTGCCTAAATGCAGGCATCTAGCATTGTTTAAATTGTCATGGACATCGCCTTTATCCAAAAGATCTGGCAGATCTAAGCACAGGTTGTAGGGAAGACNCATGCCCCACTGGAGCAGCATCTGGTGNCCAGGCAGGCTGTGGTAACAGGAGCCTGCCTTGGGGCTCNGGATGCTATTGGCCACATTGGTAAAACGTCCATCAACTTCAGAGGGAGCTGAGAGCCTCCACCTCTGGCTCGCTTGCAGAGACCTACTGGAAACACCTCAAGTGGTGTTTCAGGGTCCAGAGTTGAATCCTGCCTTAGCTGTGTTTTTCATTTTATATTTCCATGACAAGGTAATTTCTGCACTTAAACCATAAAGTGACCTACAGATTATTAAGTAACCTTAGCTATAAAGGATCAGGAAGTTAATTCCAATGTGTAATTAAATCATATGCTGTCCTTCCTGTTATACTACCCTTAGAACAACATGGTAAAATTTCAGAGCTTAATTGAATGAAATTTTAACAGTTTTGAAAATTATTTGTATCTTTCTAACTTCTTTTGTGAAATCTTTTGGGATAGCAAAAATCTAAGTGAAAACATTGCAAATCCTTTCCTATTACCATCTCTGTTTACTTCGGTAATGTCACAAGTTCCTAGACTCTAAATAACTTAATTATTTAGCGTTATCTGAATAATATGTAATAAAAAGAGACAAATCATCATGTTTTTTTCAGTAGCAAGTGCATCATACCTGAGTAAATGACCTGACTTTTCCATTAGAGATGACATGGCATGCTCAGAGTACTCACACTCAAAAGAAATGAAGATTTATTTTTAACAGTTTGATGAACATTTAAATACAGAAACGGTTCAGCAAATCTTTCCAATAGATTTCTTTTTTTTGTATCTAGCTCACATTCTGAATAAATAGCACACAATTTTTACTTTAAAAATATTCTGATATTTTAAGAATCATAATATAAATGTTTGTCTCAGAGTTCGTTACATGCAATGCTTATGTCAAATGATCTTTCAGTGCCATTAATTTCCTTGGGAAAATAAAGTTTTACTACATTTTGAGGCTTGCTTGGGAAAAAAACCCAAACAACAATAAGACCACATCTGATTTGCTTAGAACATTCAAATACATTTTAGTGAAAGATGATTTGATATATTTTACAGTCTACTTGACATGCAATGAAATCAATTAACTGTTTTCTGCTAGGACTAAGTCTGTTTGCCTAACTCATGAACAGTCATTCTATAACAACACATTATCAGAAAAAGCCTGACTTCCAGCTAAGGCTTAGTAGTAGCCTTTTCTGGTCAGAAAACCTCACCTCAAAAAGATGAAAAAACCAAGAAAAATTATAATTTACAATGTAAAAACAAAACAAAAAGCTCAGGCCTTAA
>Ga0065711_1037743_pt1 | contig 19518 bp, 10 predicted proteins | sample Hoacrofraction12_FD_59098 | JGI IMG/M metagenome (GOLD analysis project Ga0065711, IMG submission 59098) | Hoatzin crop microbial communities from Cojedes, Venezuela - Epithelial fraction 12 v2 (version 2) | ecosystem: Host-associated > Birds > Digestive system > Esophagus > Crop | place...
TTTTTTTTTTTTTTTTTTTTAATCTCATTGGCTTCAGTTTTGATGTCGGTTGCATGTCTCTGTATTGTGTCACTAGGTCACAGATTCTGTTCAGGAAACTTCTGTTGAGCACAGACTTCTCAGAGAGATGGTGATCAAGTTGAGTGTGCAAAGTTTAATTCAATAAATATAGTCTTAACTCCAGATGGATTTCTTTTATTGTTTATTGTTTCCTATTTTCTTTTGCTGTCCTCTGCATGGGGAGGTAACGGCACAAACAGAGACAGAACCAGCTACAGTAACCTTCTAATATAAACATGTAAGCCCAAAGAAAGAGTTTCCATTAAGGATTCCTTGATTTACAAATTTTTCCTAAGGCAACCCTGATTTTTGTCTCCACATGAGTAAATTTTGTGAACCCAACTTTCTAAAATCCATCTGTCGCATCCTATTTGTCTGCTGAAAATTACTAAATGCTCTAAGTGTGTTTTGTAAGAGTACATCTGTGGTTCTCCTTGTTATTGTTGCTCAATTGGATGCATATTACTTGACAATAAGTAACTGGAAAAGCATTGCACACAGATTTAGCTCTATTACTCCCTGGCTCCAATTCAAGCCATATTAAAAATAAGTGTTGTGTTTAAGGTTGCAGTGATAGAGGGAACTACTCCATCCTTGATGTGCAGTTGATTTACAGTTTTATAGGATGGATTTTTATATGGATGAAAAGCTGGCCCTAGCGAAAGTGATGGCAAAACTTCTGTCCGTTTCGATAAGTCCAACATGCCATGACGAGGGAGGAATGACACCGCACTGAATTACCTGTATGTATGCTAGTGTAAATATGATACCTGGTTTTGTAGCTTGTTGACCCAGTCTGGTTGTAGTTGATGACCTGCCAGTGGGTTTGATTGTGGTTTTTCATTTCCATCAAACTCAATAACTCACAATCCAATACCTTCACCAATATTGTGAAAGCAGGACAAAGTGGGAGAAGGAAATGGGGAGAGAAATATTGGCAAGGGAGCCTGCCTCTCTTGGGTTGGGACTAGCATTAGAATTTGTCTCAGATTTCAAGGTATCCATTTTAAAAAGTTTTGCTGAAACTACGTTGTAAGAGTACTGTCTGAAGGAAAAGCCTCTCTAACGTGCCTGAAAAGCAGAGAAGAGCAGCCCAGACTTACGAAGAGGACTCTGAAGGAGGGCAAATGAGTGACGTTTGCAGTCTAGGCACAGTCTGGTAACACTCTGCAGCTTCCACTGTTCCCAGCGGCACTTCTGAGTGGCTCTGGCGCTTGCGCACCTCATGGTTCAGTCAGTGCGGAAGACTGGGAGGCAGTGAAGATGCCAGAAGCAGCGCATCCTATTCGGCGTGTTTTTTTTTTACCCCCAAATTATGAGGCCTTCAGAGAAGATCTCTGTGTTGCTGTTTCTGATGTTGGTTCAATGGGGTCTTCACGAGACCTCAGAACTGTCAGGGGAGAGGGACTACCCTGCCTGCCTCTGACGTGTCCCAGAGGCTGACAGTAGAGAGAAGATGATGAAGGAAGTGCCTCAGATCAGATCTTGCCTATATAGGGAAATTTTCAGCTAGCTAATTAGGGCCTCAGACAGGCAACATAATTGGAACAAGGAGGGTGAAAACCTAGCCCAACATTTTCATTTCGTGTTTCCAACTTTCCCATTTAATTCCAGTGGAAAAAGTGGTTTCTGAATTGCAGAGCCTCGCTTTTCTGAGAAGCTGGAGTTCTCTGTAATTATTTGTGTTGTACGGTTTGCAAATGACTGAATTATTCATGGAAGGTGCCATTGTATTGAAAGCAATGGGAACTCTGCTCTTTTGCTGTGGGCAAGGTGTGTGGCACTTACCCCTGCTGTTTGTTAACAGCATCTTTAAAACTCTGACCTACTGAGGAATTTACACATTCGTAGTTTCACTGAGCTCAGTGTATCTACTGATACGTGAAGTCTGCCTTATAATTTATTGCTGAGCTGGAAGGTTTTTGATCAGGACTGAAGTACCTATCTGTTTGCTTAGTGTTTATTCAGGTGTGTATTTATTCCATAAGGTTTAGCAAAACAATATTTAAAATTAGAACCCCAGTCTTTGCAAGTTGCTACAATGTAAATGGGTTATTTATGATAATAGCTCCTGTGTGTGCATCTGTATGTATAAAAAGCATTTACATGAAGTTCCACCTGAGAAGAAACCACAAAATGATTTGTATTTTTAACTCTTTTGTTCTGCTTGGAAGTGTTTTTCAGTTTTTATTTAATGCATTGCTATACTCTGATCCTTTTAATATGGTTTTGGTTTGCCTAATCATTGATTCTGCATATGGCCTTTAATGCCCACAGCTGCTATTAGAGAGACGTCTTTGTTATTTACTTCCTCTGGCCCACAGGCTTTGTCTCTCATGTGCGTACCTGGAATATTGCAATGGAAGCACAAGCAGTGCAAAGTTGCTCCAATATTTTGAACTTTTTCTGCATCAGCTGGAGTCTGGCTTGACCCTAGTTCAATCTGAAGCAAAATCAGATCTTCACCTGAGGCAGTGCCTAAGTGACCGAGAAGAAAACAAATCCTTCTAAGTGATGTCAATGGTTGTGACATTTTCCAGTTGTTTGAAAGGTAAAAAGGGTAAAACTATCTTCAGGCTCCCACGCGCATGAAGAAGTGTGGGGTGGACCCTGCAGCTCTATGTCAAAAATTTAAATGGAAGTTCTGTAGCTTGTCCTGGTGCTCTTGTTAATTAAGGTTACATGAGAAAGTTGCTGCTGGTGGTGTGCTGGTGTTGGTGGGCGATTCAGCAAATTCCTTCCCTTGCAGGATTAAAGCTCTCTTCAGGAATGTCTGCAAGTTCACGGTCCTCCCACATACAGCCTTCATATAGGTTAGCTGCTCTCTTCCAGTGACAGCTGTGGATGGTGAGAATAACTGTGAGGACAGTACATTTACTTGACTTTTCCTGTTTTTTTCCAAGTGGGATAGTGCCCCGAATGTACAAGAGAGAAAAGGATGGCCACAGCTGTTGAGAGCATCAGAAATCTTGAGAGTGCTGTAGCCTTTCTGCTGCACCACAGGAGGTTCTCTGTGGTGTCTTTCACTTCCTTTTTGACTGACACAGTCAGCCACATTAGGCTCTTTTCACTGTCAATGGAAGGAGAGGTACCTCCAGAGAGCTAATCTTGGGTTAGGCAGACTGAATGAGACTTTAAGGGTGCTCATCACTTTTCAGAGACTGTAAAAGGAATTAAGCTCCTTGTTCATTCATCTAGTTTCTTTCTTTCTGGAAAGGTATCAAAAGAAGGTACCAATTAAATGCTGTAGAAGAATTTAGGCTGTATTCTGATCTGAAGCATCCTAATTTAAGAAACTGTCTCTGCTTGAACAAGTATTTAAAGTTGTGTAAAAATCCAACTGATTCAATTTATGTATGCTCTCAGTATCTGTGATCTTGAGGTCACTTGTGACACTGTCTAAATTAGCTTCAAACTTTCAGTTATAGCAAGAAATATACAGTACCACTACATCCTTCATATTCTTAAAGCAATTACCTAACTTACATCTCACATTTCCTATGTCTCTCCTTAATAAGCTCATCCCAAATCCAGTGACACATGCTGGAAGCAACTGTCTGGGGCTGCAGAGCTTTACGAATTTAACAGCTTAATCATTTGGAGCTCTCAGTAAACTGTCCCCTGACCAGCTTTGTTACTTTCTGAACATATCTACACTTAAAAAAAAAAAGTATTTTAAGACTCAATTTCATGTGGCGTAATTTGCAAATAAAAATACATATGCATATGTGCAGCTCAGAGGACAGGTTCATCGACCCTGATTCTCTCCCATTTCAGCCGAACTATTTCAATAGTGAGAGTAGGATGAAACCTAATTTAGGTGTATTTCTAAAAATTCTAAACAGACTTACAGTTTGGGGTATTCTTTTCTCACTTTGGGGATTACAGATTCCCCTTGAGCTAGACAGCTCTACAGCAGTCCCTGAAATGTGTGAGCACTAGGCTACTTTGGGTCACATCTAGTTTTCGTCCTTGCTGTTTGATCGCCAAACGCAGTAAAGTCAGAGGTTTTTGCTGTTATTCCAATGTTTTAAAGTTGTTTGACATTTGTTGGGCTGCCTGCTTATCTCTCCAGCTGGATGTTACAGAAACTTTAGAAGTGAGCAGTCAAATAAAATTCTCATCTCTTATAAATATTTTTGTGCAAAGTTGGATCTTTCAGGGAACAATCTGAGGAATGAAGTAGTTATTTGCTTTCATCTAACTGGTGGAAGGAGGAAAAAGAAAGCTCTCCTTTACTCTCCACTCTAATGAAGCAAAGCTCATGTTGGTTCTTACGGCCCCTCTTGGCTCCTTTTGAAATTCCAGCCTTGTGTGAGAAAAGGACACAAAAAAGCTCTGTGAGATAATTTAAAGGATTTAGAGCTGCCTTTCAAGGGGGAGGGGTTGGTGGCCTTTTCTAGAGGCAACAGATGATAAATACAGCTCACAAGCATCCAAAAGAGCTGCAGAGAGTGCAGGGTACAGCTTTCATCACCAGCTGACACTGGAATGGCAATAGCTATCCTTTGCTAGACACAGATCCCATGCCTGGCCACGGCATAGAGTGAGGTCTCAGATGAAGTGGAGATTTCAGGGTGTTAATATTATTTTTATAACCTCCATGGATTTTCCAGTGCAACTTTACTGCTTTTGCAGAACGTATAGTCTGAAAGGGTTCTGACCCCCCATAAAGCTCTTTTCTCAAAACACAGCAAGGGTCGTATCAGTGATAATCAGTAGTATCTGTAGGCAGTATCTGTAGGCCAGCTTGGTCTCATCTCCAAGCTGCTAGGTCCTGTGCAAGCTCTCCATTCTGCTAGGCCCATGTGGTAAATGCCAGTTCCTGTTGAGTGATAGGAGGCACAGCAGAATTAATGTCTGGGGATCTATGAAAGACAATTTTATCTTCCAGATTGCTTTTTTTCTCATAATCCCTTCTACTACAGCAGATGAATGGCTGTATCAATACTACTTGCTCTGATGGTCTTGCAGACATGGATACAGATGCATTCCTGAGCTACTTGCAAGTTGCATAGTTAGGAAATTACTTTGTTTCTAAATTGCTGCTCTTCCAAGATGTGTCAAGATCCATCCACCAAGACCAAGTGTATATTCAGATGTGTAGGAAGGTGTGATAATGTTTTCAAAGAGCTCTAGCTGGCACTTCTCTGAAATGACCTAAACATCAGTGAAGCAGTATTTGCAGGATGTTGGCTGTGTGGTTATCAGTATGGTAAACCTCCGTCCGTACTGCGGTTCTAAACATGTATCCTCAATTGTTTGTACTCTAGCCATAAAAACCAACCTCTAACAAACAGGCAAGCAAGATCTTATGTCAAATGAGAAGATTTAGGAATTTGTTAAACGTGAAAGAAAATTCCACATAGCTCTTCTTAAACAAGTGTTATGAAGTAAAGTAGTAGTAGTAGCAATAATAATAATAACAATGATAATAATGTTTACTGAAAATTTTGTTTTTCTCTGCATCCTGGGCTATTGAGATCAAGATTAACATAGTTTTCTAATTCTACTTTTTCAGATTTTTTTCCCGTCTGTGTTGGAACTGTAAGCTACTGGGTATTCTACTGCCTTTTCTGGCATCCCTTTACAACTTTGTGTCTTTCATCATTCTTTTAACTCCCACTGGAACTCACACTCTTTAGTGGACAACAGTCATGAAAATTAGGAAAGTTTTGTTATCCTCACCTACAAATGGAGGCTGGAGGTTGACAGAAACCCAGCACCACAGCTGATGATACCCAGGAAGTCTGTGCTGTAGCGGAAATCAAAGAAAATACCATAAATGTGAAATCCTATTATTTCTTTGGCTCTTCTGTGTCAGCTTCTTCACCTGTAAAGTGGTATTAAGTGATCTCATGAGGAATTGCTCGAGGTCAGAGACTTGCCATGCTTATTCAGAGCTGTATCCTACTCTGAGAATAATCCCATTAATGTGTATATTAAAAGTTCAGTCAGAAGTTATTTTTGATCAACATACAAAGGCCTTACAGGTACTTTAAAGTGATTATAATAATTATATTCACAACGGTGTATGCCTGTGTCATGAAACACATGCCTATTATCCAGAAAGCACATCTAATTTAATTGAATTTGGATATTCCAGGCAGTTCTGCACAGGAACACTTCACAATGTGTTTTGGTGCATCTGCCTCTATTTCACGCTAAATACACTGTGAAGGTGATTACAGCTGACTCTGGAGAAGAGCCTTTGTGTTTAGCCTTTGCAAGCTGTCTACTAAAGGTATGTGAGTGCTTGCAAGATGGTGGCCTGTTTCTCTGAGTTTAAGCTAGGCTTCTCATTTTTGCTGATCATAGCTGATAATCGTATTTTAAAATTAAGGAGGTGTTAAAAAATGTAATCTTTTTCTGGTACTTATCAGACAAAACTGAAAACCTCGCTTTGGGCACCTCTTCCCCTTTCCACCCAGCCTGAACATAACTTAGCAGGCCACTGGTATTTAACACTCCTCTGCCCCTACAAGTGTACGTGTTTTCCTTCCCAACAGATTCTGGACACAAAACATCTATTTCTTCCTGCACACAGCCCTTTTTCTGACTTTCTATACCCAAAATGCTTCCCAGCCTTCTCCAGGACAAGGACAGCCTTTCTCAGCCACTTGGGGAAATATTCAGTAACCAGTTCAGGCAGATATAATTGCCTGTCATTTGTGACTCACTCACTGGAAAGCTGTAGTTTGACAAACCCTAGTTCATGCCTAATAATGAGGATTAACTGCTATAATAAATTCATAAGTGGAATTCTGCATGTCTCTAAGATTCACATCCTCATTCCTAAAATAAATGAGAAAGTACCTGTTCTCCTCATTTTTCTGGCCTACATGAAAATAAAATTGATTGTTCATATATACTACGTACCTTAATTGCAGCATTTAAATATTACCTTCAGTGAATTAACTCAAGGAATCTTTTTTCTTTTCTTTTATGCTTTTATGGCATGCTTCCTCATGCCACTTAGATCATGTAACGGTTGTTTTGAATAGCATTCCTTTTCCGTAATAAAGTACCAGTTTTCATGCAATTAATTAAGAAATGCAAGCAAATACAAGATTTTGAAAGATTTTGGCGTACCTTTGAACTTCAGGCACAAGTTTGATAGATTACAGTGTCTTACTTAACCACTTGATACATAGCTTTCTGACAGTTTTGCTGGTGCTAGAAGAGCTTAGTCCAGTTCTTGCGGCTGGCAAAAAGACCAGCAGAGACCAATGTTGAAGGTTCTGTTTACTGGAGTAAAGAAATTTTTTCATTTGTCTTCAAAGAGACCAATACCAAGTCTCATGTGTATTATTATTCTATATTAGAAATTTTAAGCTGTCACCAATTATTCTGGTGAAAATCAAGTGTGTAACTTCATTAAATGACTGTGACTGCAGTGATGCATGTGAGAAGGGAATTAGACCACTGATACTACTAAATGACATTGCACCAGAGGGACTGGGGACAAGAATGAGCAATGCAACTGTTAGTTTTAAACACAGTTTCTGTAGCTGAGATCACAAACAGCATTTCAAAGGACATTTCTTATAAATGCCATTCTCTTATATGTTTTTTATCGGTATGTAGAAATATGACAAACGCTGAATTTTGTTTCACTGTAGGTTCACCCCCATTACTATGCATAGAAACTATTTTACCTTATGCCAGACATATGGAAGTGATCAATGTATGTAAATTACGTGAGGAGAGGTGAAATACAGCTTTTTAGACTAGGAAATGTGTACTTGTTTCTGGTCATAAGACACTGAAACCACACCAGAAAAGGAGACTTTAGGTCTTAAGAGAAGTTTTTCTTTAAAATAACAACCAGGAAGTGGGCAGAATAGCAATGGTTTTTGAAAAATCACCATTAAAGCACAATATTGTCCTGAGCTGAGCCACTCAGTCAGGTCTTTCAGACACCAGGGTTTAAGAGGCAATTGCCTGCATGTTCAGGGCCAGAGCATGAACCTGTTCTGTGCAGAGGTGAACTGTTCTGGGACCCGCTTCTGAGCGAGTACAGACTATGGGCAAGTGCTCGGTAGTACAAGTCAAGTTTCTTTAAATATGGGCTTTAACAGGCAGGGACAGCTTAAGTGTCTGCTGTTCGTTTTCCACTTTATAGTAATTTGGATCTATTTTAAAAATCAGGGTTTTTTCGAGGGGCTGAGCTATTTTGTTGGGTTCTGAGTGACCAAGAGATGAAAAAGCAAGAGCCTAGCTCAGCTCTGCCATTCAAATAGTTTGTAAAACTACTGTCCCTCAGCTGGTCTGTAAGAAATCAGTACTTATTTGGTGACCAAAATTCATTCACTGTCCTCCCAAAATTTTCCATTCCAATAAAGTTGTGGGTTTTGTTTTTTTTCCGTATTCAGTATTGCAGAGTAATCTAGACTCTGGCAGGGCTTTATTCTAAGGCATTGTCGTATCTTTCATTCAGAGTTGAAAAATGGACAGCTCTCTGGATTTCATAAATGTGTGGAGAAGCTGTTAAAGCTCCTATTTGCATGTGAATGGTCAGCTGAGGTAGGAAGGGAGATATGTAAATAATTCTCTAGGTAGCTCTTGACAAAGAACTTTGCATTTCAAAGCGCTGTGAAAAACAGCACCATAAAACTTTAACCTGTTCACAGGTATGGAAACTCCCATGCCTTAAATAGATCTGCTATAATAATGACCACTTGGGGAAAAATGAATCCTAAAAAGCAATATCAGGTCTCCCACTACTATACATTTTCTGCTTCTTTTAATAAAAAAGGAAGGAAAAAAAGAAAAGAGAAAAAAAAGCACAAGATCTAAGCAGCAAGCAGATGTAGACCTTCATTGAAAGTCTGGCAGACAAGTGTGATAGGAGTGGAAGAAATGTAAAGGATTTGAGCATTATTCTGAATTGTGTCAGTATCTGACCCAGGAGGCACCAAAAATAATCATTACTTTAATCTTCCTTGTAAACTGCTCAGCGTTTCACTATTCTGCTCTGCTGTTATATTCCAGTACATGCTCACCTAGGTAGAATGGGTAAATGTTTTAGTTTAAAACTAAATGTGTCCTTCAAAAGATACAGTTCTTCATGCATCCAAAAAGGTGAAAAAGTGAAAGTAAACAGTAGAAAAATGAGGAACACAAAGTAAAAATCTTAACAGGCTATGAGCCAGAGAATTTTCTACATGTTTTATTGTACCTCATGTCTGCTTAGATAGAATTGGCATGTGTATATATGGAGAAAGATTTACTAAGACGTTTATGCCTGAAACAGCTACAAAAACTGTGATTAGGCAGGCACAAGGATTAGAAAATGATTCCAAAGGAAACTTCACCTCCAAAGGTGATGTGAGTTATGTACCCCTTGATCATCAGATAACATGGGTCTGTTGCAGTAGTTTATCGATATAATTTCCCCCATTACGTTCCATCTACTTACCTGGAAATACCATGATGTATTTCCTTCAAGCTCTGTAATTCATTAAATAGCTTTTGTCGCCCCTTAATCATTTACAGAACACATTTTCTTTCTCAAAAAGCTTCTGTGCACAAATTTGGTCTGGTTACATCGTGCTGGAAAGGACTCACAGAGACAAAGTTAAATGCAATTACATCCATTGAATTTATAAAGGTCTATTACTCAAAGATGCTGGGATTTGCTCAATCACACTAATATTCCTGTAATGAAATGTGATTTATCTCAGTATTTACCAGGAGATTAAAAATGAAAAACAGGACTAATCTTAAAAACTCCTACTCACATGAGTAGCCCCACTGATTTTGATGTACATGGCACTTGGGATGTGGATAGCCCTTTTGGGAGGTTACACAAATTCTTCTTCACTTATGAAATAATAAAGCAACAAACTGAGCAGTTATAAGGATCACTAGAAATTTTTTAGCTCTGTCCAGTTACTGGGAAGAAATGAGACAAAAACTGTTCAAGATATTGTTCTGCTCACATGTGAATGTTTTCATTCAGTAACAATCTCTCTTGATCCTGCTTATCCCATGGCTCCACTGTGCTCTACCACAAGAAGAGCATTCACATTGCTTTGCTGTGGTTCGTTGCATCCTCATGTCCAGTAGGATACAACATCAACTGAAGTCACTGCAGAAGGCCCTCATTCAGTCTGATGGATCTTTGAGTCCTTTTAAGGATGCATGTCGATATGAAATTTGATCAGATTTTTTTGAGTGCTCAGGCAAGTTTAGATTGCGTTTTTGAGCAAAGCAATGTCATATCTTATCCAAGCCCTCTCCCGTTTTGTGCAGAAGTCCCTCTGTGTTAATGTAACATGGAGCACGCATTATACACAAATCAGCCTTGCAGCAGTTCCACTGATTCAAACACAGTAACTTCAGATAAATAGTACTGCAATGTTGGAATAGGATTTCCGTAAGTCAATTGTTCTGCTTCAATAATCATTCCCATATCTATCAAAAAAGGGCACAGCATTCTGGAAACTTTTATCCCTTACTGGAGTATTAGTTACTGTAGCTAAGGTTCCAGACACTTTGAGTGAAAGTTGCTACTGCCTACTTCTCACATGAACTCACTGGAGAGTGCCCAGGAGCTCTCCCCACAGCAGGAGACTCCAGAGCTGCTTTTCTGGCACTCCAAATAGCTGCTAAAGCTAGCAGGAGAGCAAGGAATCCCTGCTCCTTTTCAAACATCAGTCTGACAAAGTGGGATGGCGAGCACGGGGCCATGTGCTCCCTCACCCCAGACATCTTGTCAATGGGCTCTCAGTGCTCTTTGCAAAACAGCAAGAGGAATCTCAAATTGCAGCCGCTCAGATGTAGCCACTTGTGCAGACACTTCTATTATCCTAAAATTTATTGTGGCTTATGTCGTATGTTAAGAAAATGCAGAAGGTCTCAAATGCAGTAGCGGGTGGTGGGGCAATAAAATATTTTACGTTTTATGATAGGTATACATTTAAAGAAGGAAGCAAAAAGAATGTTTTCTATTAAAAATAGTAGCAGAAGCCATTTGTGGAATAAAATCCAATAGGAAACACATTTGCAATACTTCTGATTTCTGGTGCAGTTGGCTGTGAAGTCCTTCAGGGCTGTGAGGAGCATTGATATGATTAATCAGAGCTGTTACTTAAGCTATGTTAGCAATCTGAGAACAACCCACAGAGTAACTCATGAGTAAAGAGGTCTATGGTGTCCTGGAACAGAGGCATCCCAACAATTCTTTAGTGCTGGCCAAGGATGATGATGAAAGGTAGAAATTGCATTATATATTAACATATATACAACAGATTCATATATAAAGAAGCCCACTTACTGTAAGAAAGTCTCTGAGCCTGTGCAAGTGATAACTAAAGGACACACAGACATCAGATATCTATACAAAATTGTCAGCCAGTGGCAGGGTATGTGGAGTGTAAATGCAGCACAGGAAACTCCTTCCCCTGCTTGGTTCTACTGAGACCAGTAACTCTCTCCCACGACTGCTCTTCCAAAGGGATTTTTTGGGTCTGGCTAAGCTCAGCCTATGCCTCTGTGAAGCTAAGCTGAGGGAAGAAACTTCCTAAATTCTCTGAGTTTTGAAAGTGCCCTTAGGTGCATGCATACATTTACCTAGATAGTGTATACAAATATGAAGTTATTTACACACCCATACTTGGACCAGATCCATAAACGGTGCAAAATTATGCCACACCCTGCTGCAAGTTATTTTTAGCTGTTCCTCACTGTAAATATCTAATTCAAAATTAAGTTCCAAAATAATGAATGATGTGTTTTGTGTTTCAGTCGGTATAAACGTTTGTGTTGCATAGTGGATGATTTAATCATGAAAGGTCTTGCATTCCTAAATCTGTTACAGAATGTGGGTGGGAGGTGGATCTTTTCTCCTTTACTCATACCAGGAAACAAAGAATGAATGAATATTTTTCATGATGTTTCATCAAGACAGTGTTAACATTAATTGAAGATACACGTGTACATTGTGGAGAGAATGATAGCTAGGTTACAGTAAAAATTTCTGAAAACCAGGACATTGGCTTTTAGTATTTGTACAGGGTGTTAGCAGTGTTGATACTGAAACTACCCAAACATGAGCCTTCTGAAGAAGTCAGTTAAGTAGGTGAGACATGAGAAAGATCAAATGCTATTTAAAAAAAACAATACCAACAAAAAAAACAAACCCAACCCAACCCAAACCAAACTAATAAAAACCCACCAGAAAACCTAGCACAATTTTCTCCAGCTCTGACATAAAGACTGTCAGGAACTACGTCTTCTCCTGTTCTCATGTTCTTTCCTTTATCATCTATGGCTGGTCACCAGTAGTCACTGCATTAGACTGGCTTTTGGTCTGGCTGGATATTGCTGTTCTTATTTTCATGTCTCCAAGATCAGCCTGGAAATTTCTCCATCAGTGTCAGGATTCGTGCTCAGTCCTGGCCCAGGGGACATGACACTCCCCATGTATACCTGCTAAGGAACGGTGCTAAGAATGAAATAAGAAATAAAGAAGAGGAAATAATACGAAGAAATAAAGGGCTGATTATTTTAGCAGTGTCCCTGTGTCTTAAACTGGAAATGGAACAGTATTTTATCCTTACATGCATTTAAAAAAAACAGTACAAAACAAAATAAAAAACCCAACAACAAAAACAAAAACCCCAAACAGAGTTATTTCTAATAAAAACATTACTCATACTAGTAACATGTCCCTGACTTTACATTTATTGGCATAAATGCAAACTTATAAAGCTGTGTGGATGCTTGCCATATGCAAATCCATCCATCCATAAATCAGCGTACAGACTGGAGACTGCACAGCTGAAGGGACTGTAATGGTAAATGAAACCTTTCACTACCAGGTCAAATGCAGTTCAGCGTATGTGGTAAATGGAAAGCACTATCATACAGGAGTTCATCTGTGGAATGTGTGAAACGAGTGACTGACCAGTTCACACTGTTCACCACCACAATTGGTACCCCAAGTTCGAGCTGCAAATAAGTCAGAGCTGATCTGTGATGGCAAAGCACTGAAGCAACCTGGCTGATGACCATTCCCTCCAAGTCACACACAAACAGAGAATTTGCCTTGTGGGACTGTCTGATAGTGTATTACAAGGTTTAGGCAGGCATTTTCCATCAAAATGAGTTGTCAATGAAAAAGGAAGTTTCCATTTAATCAGAATTTTCCACTGGTTCTGTCCAAATGAAAACATTACTTTGGATTGTTGTGCTGATCTAAGGCACATAATTTTGTATTCATCTGACATTAACCTTTATGTGTTCAGGGTAACAGCGAGGTTTAGAAAAGCTTCGTGTGGTTTGGCTGCTTTTTCCCCATTCTTTCCTGCACCGGACCGTAAGTCCTATTAAAATATTTGAGAGTACCTCAGAAATCAGAATAAGGTTTATATGATAGCAGGACAGCATAAAGCATATAGCCCAGTCTCAAATCCTGACCAACAGGCCTGAATTAGGGATGAGGCATGTTTACCCTTTGTGTAAGATGCAGTTCAGTGTCAGAGGATGCCATGTAAGACAGGACACAGTCAGAAGTATTCCCAGGCTTCTCGATTTGGGGATATGACTTGGCCATGTCTGGGTTGTGGAGTATGTGCACTGCTTTTCTCAGTTAAAGTCTAAGAAAGCTGGACACCCGAACCAGAACAGACAGAGATAAAATGATCAAAAGCAAAAGTTATACATTCCTGGATTTCATTTTTTTCTAACTTGTCACTCTGTGAAAAGCTCAGCATTTTGACTGTTCATCTTAATTTGAAAACAGATGTTGGAAAATTTTAATTCCCCTTGAGACAAAAAAATTCCTTGCTTTTCTCAGCTTTACTTATTCTTGCTATGAAACTGAGTCGTCTCAGAAAAACAGTACTTTGTAAAGCTCCTGTGTGAATTGTGAAGCTCCAAATCATATTGACACATACAACCACGTTCTAGTGTCCAAACATAGCCCTCAACATTTATTGCAGCAAAAACAGCATTAAAAATTGATGTCTGATTCTATAATAGAATTTAACACATTATTAAAAAAATAAGTATTACTATAGTTTGCTTAACAGAACTTTAGCTCTACTTTTAAAGAATAAAGCTTTTAAGACATTTGCAAGTTGAGATATGTGTTGCCCTCGTGTTTCAAGGATGTTAATAATGTCAGGAAGATTGGTTTTGTGGCTAGAACTCGGAATTCATAGATGATCTTCAGTTCCAGGATCTTACACAAACATTCTAGGTGACGTTAGATGATATCTCTGTGCCTCAGCTTCCATTCTGTAATTACTTTTTGTACACATTTGTTTTATTTCCATTGACATTGCATGTTTTGGGGAGGCAAGGACTATGTTTTTGTGCAATGACATTCTATCTGGAATTCTCAGAACAAGTAGTACAACAGATAAATAGCACAAGCGTTTAGTTCAAGGCTCAAGTAAACATCTGAGCATGAAGAAAAAGCCTTGCTCTTACTTTCTGGTAAGAAAGCAATAAGTAAAATTTAAATATTTTCTTTTTTTAAAACTGAACAATTCCCTATCACTATATCCAGCCTAATTTCACAAACCCAAGAAATTTAGTCACTGGAAAGATACCTTTCTGGCTGTGTTACTTCTGCAACTGAGAAATGAATTTTTTTAGAAGCTTGTTCCTTCTAGACAGAGGGAAAAAAGGTATTGTTAGTTAAAAATATCACTTTTATAATTTCCTCTAGGTCTTATAGATTCTTTAAGTGATTATTCCACTACATATAAAATTCAAAAGCTGATGATTTCATTTTTCAGAATTTCTCCCTTTTGTGTCATCTTCATGTTCTGCAGTTCTCCAGGTATAAAGGCTGCAAAATTATTCAAGTTTGTTACATATATTTGTTTCAATATGAAAAGACATGTTTGTCTCACATTGCTGTTGAGGAGAAGCAGTTTCGTTTTCTTTCTGATTGGTGCTGAAACCCTTTATTTGTGCATTCTCCTATTTTTTTATTTTATTTAATTTTAATCTGTGGTTTCAGGTGTAGTTTGTTATATCAGTCGACTGGAACACTGTGGATTATCAGGGGACTTCCAGGTGTCACACAAGAAGAATGACTGTTTTCCAAAACAAGCTGTGCAGTCCCCTATGCTCTGGCACAGACGAATGTATGAGTGTTACTAGGCATAGAAAACATTTCTGAAAAGTTAATCCCATGTTGTGTTTGAATGTTAAGGAAACCATCTACTCATTCTGAGAGGTTTAACCTTTCTTCAGGAGGTAAGTCTGGAACAATAGTCCTTATTTACAAAAGGTTTCCTTTATTTTCCATAAGGAATACAAAACCAGGATTTCTCCTTTGCTGGAGTTGCTCCTTGCTTGATGTAAGTATGGATTGCCATTGTTGATTCATTCAAATACAGATTATTACGGTAATAATAAGTGACAAGCTATGTGTTATTTTGAAATAACACACATTATAGTTCACATCATGTCTTCAGAGACCCAGGCAATGTGTTATTTCACATTGACAAATGCTCCAAAGTGTCTGCGCTTATGAATAAAATATTCTCAATGTAACTCTGCTTTCAAGTGTGCGTTGTGCAACAGCATTAGGATGTGGGCCTCGCCACAGTCATCCTAAACCTCTGACACCTTCCTCTTGGATTGCTGCTTTCCCTGCTGTGGCACTTATTCAAAGCGTTTGGAAAGACATCGGTGCACTTCAAGCAGTCCTTTAAATCTGTTGTGCCTGCTTGCCACAGCCTTGGTCTGTATAGCTTCTGGGTGTAGTTCAAAGTCCTTGGTATTGCGCTATGGAGGTGCAATCTGAAGCCTACTAACTCCGTGAAGAGACTTCCTATTGATTTCAGTGGCCTACAAACCAGGCCGCAGTCGTTGGTTGCAGCTGATGTTGCAACACTAGTTCTCATTCGGAGCTCAGCCCTGAGAGCTGGCCTCGCCCGAGGGGACGGTCCAAGGTGTGACATTGCTTGATCGCCTGGGTTTTCTGACAAAAACTGCTAAGCGGTACGCCAACAGCGCTAGGTCTTGCTCTGCAAGCCAGACAGTGCTTTAACATACAGGAATGATGCAAGGGCCAATTTCTGCAAAGGCGCTTGCCTGCTAAATGCAGCTCTTGGTTTTGTCCCTGAGCTACTAAGTGTGCACGATAACTGAGAATTAAGAACGGTAACATAAAGCAGCACAGGACCTGGGGTTACACGAGCTACTTCAGGCCTTGAGCGACTGCACTATGTCTTTCGTTAGATGCGCTCGGGGTGCTGCAGGTCTTTTGGGGCAGATAAATGAATGGGCCCAACCTGCCCACCGGAGCCAATTCCATTAGATGAATAGTGAAATTGCTCTCGCATAAGAAATACCCAGTACTGTGTTTTGTTGCAAAATCCAGAAAAAAATGTAAATCAAATCATCAGCACATCTTTTCCAGTTCCAGTGAAATTTACCTCCTACATAACATTTCCAATATAGAAAGTATTTCAAGAGGAAAATCTCACATGGATTAATGTTTATTGGTTGCCAAGGCAATAGTTTGGAGACCTCTTTAGCACAAAACAGATAATATTGTAAGCAGAAGTAGATTAGTATGAGGAGAAAATGTATTAACTTCAGGGAAGGCAATGCTCTGAGTGTTTGTTATACCTTTTAGAGGTTATATCATTTTTACTTTGGTCATTTTTCCATTTGTTGCCGTATTTTTGTACTGTGGTTTGTGTGACAGGAGAAATTTAATCTACCCATGAAGATCAGATGCCACTGCACAATGAAAAAGAGTGTTTCTGTGTGGAAAACCGGACAGTCGATTTAACAAGTCAGCCCTAAGGTAGGCAGGGAACTGAGACAACATAGGATAAGTTATCATGCCAAGGTCATACTGTGGCTCTTTGGGAGACAAAGGAAAAGGACACAACCACATCAGTGCTGAATTATCCAAGTTCTGAATGGAGAAAATCTGGAAATAAAAAGGTATTATTTGATTGTATTTCTGAGTAGTAAAATTAAGGAGCTTTAGCAGATGCTGCTGAGATTGACAGCTGAGAAAAAACAGTTCAGATATAAAGAAAGAAAATAAACACTGAGAATTTCTGTGTTTATTTCTTTTCAGCAAATAATGTCTTTAAAATCTCTTTTGTAATCATAAGAGAGTATCAGTATATTGGGCTTTTCCAAACCAAATACAACTGTGGGTCTAAGCAAAAGAAGGCATTTAAAACAACATTCACTCTGAATCATTTCAAGCCTAGCAACAGATTACAAGGGCATTACAGACAGGAACAGGAGCTGAATCCTGCACAGTTCTATTCCAGAGTAGGTCTGCACCAGCTTTTCCTCTCTTTCTGTATTCTCCCTACTACCATCCTGATCCAACTGGCATTACAGAAGAAGGCAAGAAGTTACCTTGTTCCTTTAGAGCTCAACATGCCCAGCTCCTTGACCATTATTGCTAGGTTTTGTTTTCTACCATCTTACCTCTGCAGCTCTTTTTACATTTCTTCTAAGCATAACCAGGACAAAGTGTTAATGCATTTTTAGATTCTTTGATTGACCGATTTCAAATTATATTCGGTTTTATCTATACCCTTTGATATTTCTAAAGCAGCTCTGAACTGCGATTTTTCAAAGGTAGCTAGTCAGCAGAAGTGTTGGATGCTTAACATCTTTGAAAGTACTGTCTTTTAAGGAGACAAGCCAAATCAAAATAATATTGCTCATTCATCCTTTAAAAGTCATGTGTTCTTCTCATCTCTGCCCCACACTATACATTTTTTAAATCACCTCCATAGTTCACAGATCACTTTTAATCAGATGTCAAGATAGTCTCTGTACTTTCCAGTGTACATATGCATGTGTGTATTCAAATATATATATTATAAGGTAAGATAAAAATATTGCAAGTACATTATATTATAATGTGTCCTGGATACTAGAGAGAGATAGAAGCAAATCAGAAAAAAATTAAAAAACCTTGAACCTTTTGCCAGAAACCAAAGACAAACTTTTTGAACTTGGAAACATAATACCCAATCTTTTACCTATGTAGTTTCTTTTACTTATCATCGTGTTTCTCACTGTCCTGAAGAAGCAGGCCATATCAGTTTTCTGATATTTTTCATTCCACTGGATCAGAGGGTTGCTCATCTCTCTCACCCTGAGATTGTGTTTGCATCTCAAGTAAGAATTTTCTGTCTTCTCATCTTGATTATTTACCTGACTTTCAGGTGAAATGATCTTGCTGCCTGTATCAGAGAGATCTGTCAAGATACTAATGTTGTCCAACATTTTCCAAGAGTGGTGCACTGTACCCTGGCAGAGTTTGAAAGTGATGAGTGCAGTCAGACTTTGATATCTAGTTGGCAGAGATCTCAAATATGGGATGATCTCTAACTCCAGAACTTCAGTTTTTGCGAAGTTTATTCAGTGCAGAGGTTTCTTAATTGTTCATGACAGTGGTCACCTGCTCCTCAAGTTGTTGCTAAGTCATACAAGCAGGTGTATGTTTTCTCCTGCAGATGATGACTCCAATGAATTTGGCACATTTTTCTTTAGAATGTGGGTGGCTATTTCTATTTCCTTTGTAGGTTTGACTCAAGCTCCTATTTGATCAATCAGGAGACAGGGGTCCAGTGGCACCAGGCATGTATTGAAGTTAAAAGTGTTTGCACTGCCTAACCCAAACATCACCTATTAATCATTCTGTCTCTCTTAGAGGAACTTCCTAGCATGGATGACAATTATGGATTTGTAGCTATTTTCTTGTTTGCTGGACAAATGAGATGAGTATGAAGGTTACAGGGATTCCAGGCAGGGTTACCAGAAAAAACCTGTATATTATAGTGGTCTGGGAAAGCAGTTTGATAGAGGGTCCACTCAAGCCACTGTTGAGATCCTGAATATGCAGTGAACAGCAGATTTTCTTGCATGAGTGGTAGAAAATGACCCTAGATGTTAGGCTGTCATGCTTGGTAGGACACATACACAGGTATGTTACAACATTTAGTAAGTCGAAGCTTATTGTTCTCTGTGATTACAAACTCCAAAGAAATGTATGGCATTATGCCAGCTCCATTTGATGCATCCACAAAATGTGCTCAAAGATCAACTGTGAGCTTGCTAAGACGCAGTTGTCAGTATGCTTTTGTCATACAAATTGTTCAAGAATGAGGAGCTCTGCCTACTATAGGGCTCAACTATAGAGAAAATATTCTGTCTGTAAAAAGGCAATACTAGGCCCAGAGTTTTGCAAATTATTCTAGTCATACAATCAGTGTCCACTGGTGGGATCTGATGAAGTAGGTGTTGACTAATGGCCAGGGCTAGCAATACCTGTTGACTGACATCCATCATCCCATCCCTGTGGGGCAGGAGGAAAAGCAGCAAGAAGCAGAATAAGGAACTGGTGCTCTGTCATAAAAGACATAGGCCTAAAATCTTCCTATGGATGTGAACGTAGTTTCTCTAAATAGGTCTTGAAATTAAAAAAAAAAAAAAAAAAAAAAA
>Ga0065711_1037744_pt1 | contig 19518 bp, 9 predicted proteins | sample Hoacrofraction12_FD_59098 | JGI IMG/M metagenome (GOLD analysis project Ga0065711, IMG submission 59098) | Hoatzin crop microbial communities from Cojedes, Venezuela - Epithelial fraction 12 v2 (version 2) | ecosystem: Host-associated > Birds > Digestive system > Esophagus > Crop | place...
GGGCTCTGTTTGGCCAGGTGGGGTCAGCCCCCACCCCCTGGCTGTGCCCCTTCCTGGAGTCCGGTGAAAATTAACCCTGTCCTGGCCAAACCCAGGACAATTTGTTAGGTGAGAGTTTCCACATATGCCTTCCAAATGGAAGTACTCTATAACATACTTCTCCTCCACACATTGCAAAGTTAAGGAATACTTAATCCTGATTTTGGTTTAATTTATTGTTCTGTATTGTGTGTGTGTGTGTGTGTGTGTGTGTGTTCATTTTTTTTAAATCTGATCCTTGCTATGGACTTTGTCACATAGCGCATTTGTCTGCTTCTGTTCAAGATCCTTTGCCTCTGAGCAATAGCTCTAAAATAATTATCATCTTTAGTAGAGAGCGTCACTCAGTGGTTTTACTTGCAGTGGAATAAGTGCCCCTCCGCTGCCACTCAGGTACCTGGTGTAGAGTCAGATACTTCAGTATGGTAATCATTCAGACTATCCCAAGTTTCAGTGACTGTCCATTTTCTCAAATGGGACCAATATAATTTTGAAAAAATATGAAAGTATTTGTACACAAAGAACTTAAATTCCTAAGCAAAAGCTCTTCTAAATCCTTCTCTTTTTTGTCTTTCGCATCTATTGTGCATACTTTAACACACACGTATGTTGTATACGTGTCAGAAGACATGGACGTACAAAACATCTTTCTCCACATATCAGGGAAAAGATGTCCTCTGAGTCCCCATCAGTCAAGACGCAGAACCAAATCCTCTTCCTCTAGGGGTGCATGGGCTGAAAAACTAGAAGAAAATCTCAGCCTGACTCTATGACACTGGAGGTCATAAACAGCTTGAACAAATGTCGTAAAGAATGCAAAATTTTCAGTTGCTTATAAATCACGACTATCAAACAACAAACAGACAGTGGAAGTCAGTTCCTGGAGCGCATTCACTCCTTCAACACTGAAATAATTTTAGGAACTAGAGAATTTTGAAAGTCTTGGATACCTTTGCTATGTTTTCCTATAATTTGCATAATGATTTCTACCCCCAGCTGCAATATTATTCCCTGCAGTATTCTCATTCCAGACTGTTTCCTTATTATGTGATCATTACAGTTTTCAAGACTGATTGTTTTATCATTCAGCAGCAATATGAGGGATCTGGCTAAAATGACTTCCAAATACTATTTATTTAAGTGCTAAAACAGTATTTATGATTGCGGTCACAATTTCAAGTCACTAAATTCCCAAATGTGTGTGAAGCTGAATATGTAGATTTTTAAAATATATATATCAATATATTAATTTTATAGTCATTGGCATGATTATAAAATACTTACAGTTTATTAAACATTTTGTAAAAAGATCTTTCTGATTTATTTTCAAATCGATCAATCCATCATATATTTTGGAAACATGCCAGTCAGTTCTTAGATATAAAGGAAATAAGCCATACATTCCTCAGATATGTACATCATTTTTCTTATATAAGAATAAGTTAAGCATTTTCGCTTCTGAGAGTTGATTTCAGAAATAAAACTTTGTTGCTAAGATTATAAATCTTCAGCGAGACATACCTGCTCAGCATTTCAGGATGTGATTCACAGGGATGTGAGGCACACAAAGAACCATTAAAGTCAACTGGAACTGTGATCAGTTCCCACTTCTCAAAACCTGAAGGGCTATTTGCTTTCATCTTGTTAGTGATCACGTAATGCTAGTTCAGATCCAAGATGAAGGGATAAAGTCAGCATTACATAGGCAAGAATGAAAGACCTTCATAAGATTTTTCCATGTAACTACTATGTAAAGCCATTTCAAAGAAACGTGAGGCCCTCCAGTCACTCATTTCTACTGGGAATAGATTTTTAGGGCCTAAGACAGGCTTTACTATTTATTACATAGTAATGGAACATTACCTTTGTTGTGAGACTAAAGGAAGAAGTTGAATGCTGGGTTGTAAAATCTGAAGAAAGCCTCACGCTTGTCAGAAATATCCAGTAATTACCATATGATAAGTTTGAGGACTCAGGTCCCAAACAAAATTAAGAAATAAGAATTCAAAGAGAAGATTTTTTTCTCTCTCTCTCTCCCAGTTTCCTCTGTTCCAGGAAATTCATGTGGTCAAAGGTTTCTTTTAACAGAAAATTATTTACAGGTGCCGTTCCTGGCTCTGTCACAGAGCTGTGTCTTACACCTCGGTCGAAGTGCCGTCAGTCTTTGGATCAATGTGACTTCTTCCTGTAGGGATCTTTATGTTAAATAACTGCCTGCTACAAAGCCAATGTCCATGGCCTTCCAGAGCGTTGGATGACTGCAAAGGGCAATGAGTATTTCAGCTGGATGGAGCAATAGGATTTCTAGATGAGGTTATAAATTTGTATATAAGTTACTGTATTTCAGAAACACTTCATAGCAGCACCTGAACATTTATTAAAAACCTAAAACTTCTATCCACAGCTTTTCCTTTGCAATACAGTAACTCTGGGATATGGGATTTAATGAACGTGTTTGACTAGTAGTGCATGACACTGTTTACAGTGAGGTTTGCTATTTATTGTTGTTTAATCTTTTTGCATTCCAATTAAACATCAGAAATCACAGCTAGTTCACCTAGAAGTTAACTTAATTTAAAGCTTCTATTACCTAACACTCCAGAGGACATGTGCAATATGTTATTGAAAACCTGCCCCTTTTCAATTTTTCCAGTTCCAAAACTGAATACTTACTGTTCAATAGATTTTGAAAAAATTATTTATCAGACCTTTTCTCCTACAATCGTGAAGTGTGGAAATGCAATTCTTACAAATGATGAAGAGAAAAATAAAAGAAAATTGAGATTCAGTCACAACCACATGAATCCTGAAGCTGGGACTAGAAGATACACACCTTTAAAGCCTTGCGACTTGTACTGCCCTGCCGGTATAATGAATTGCAACTTATTTTGGCTTTGCATTACAATTGTCAGATAGCCTTCCTTTCTTTAGCACTGATCAGCTTCGAATTAGGCCAGTGTGGCCTCTTCAGGGGTAAATCCCACTCTGAGTGAGGCCTGAGCCAGGTAAGAGAGCTACTTCCCACAAAGTCACATGAACTTCATGTTCTAATTCAGTGTAATCGTGCAAAAAGGTGCAGAAATACTGCAATTCCAGTCCTTTTCCAACATTCAAGAGGTTTTCTTTGATTACAAGTACATAAAATAATTCACTGAGAACTGTGTAATATATGAGACCTATTATTTAAATTTTATGTAATTTTAAAATTGCAAAACTGACCTAGCCTGAAAGTTTTCTAGAAAACCATTTGCCTAAGGAAAAAAATTAAAGAAAACTCTCGGCCTGTATGGGATTTGTTTGAAGGAATTTGAATTCAATCTTCATTATTTGTCTTCTCTTAGTAAAAGAATTATAAGTACATTTCATCCGCTTACTGAATGTAAGCAGGATTTCTTTTAGATTAAAAAATATTATTATAAATGGATACCTGTAGCCCTGAGGAATTTTTATTTTACGAACCTGCTGAGTTTAATAGAGTGAACGGTAACAATCCTTGAATATTTCCACTTTGTTTCACTATATCCAAGAGGTGTAGGGGCTTTCCTCAGTCAAGCTAAACTCTTAATGCGAATCTTTCAGGATTCACCCAGAATTTAGTGATTTTTACTTATGTCCTGTAACACCCATGTCTTCTGTGCAGATGCAAGTGAAGCATGCCAGCCTCAGCTCAGAGTGATTTCAAACAGCTGAGCTATTGAACACTCAAAAGCAGTTTTGTAATAGAAACCTCAATTCAGCACTAACTATGGCACTTTTAAATGTATGCATACTATATTAATAACATCAAGCAGCATTTGTAGCATTTTAATCTTGCTGTCAGATAGCTTATCTGTTAGTAGTTTTTTGTGATAAATTCAGAGATTTTACGCTTAGGGCTGAGAAGGTGAACATTGCACAAAATCAGCTCAACAGTGAAAGGAAGAAGTTGTTACTAAATATTTCTTGGTCACCAAAATATTGAAATTTCTGTAGCAGCTTCAGCTTATTTTTACAACGGAGTCTTTTCCATTATCCAAGAGTGGTTTTCCGATTTCAGCTTTCTCCTTCATTTCTTTTTTTCCACACACTTTTTGAGGTTTCCCTGCTTGGGCCTCTTTTCTATCCTTCAGTAAGGTTGAATTCCCTGATGGTAATCATAATTATAAACATATGTTGTTACTGTGGGCTACCAATTTACTTGCAGTCCTTGGTATTAAAAAAAAGTAGGTTTCAGAATATATTTTACATCATCAGGGCATATCTCATGAATAACTAAAGGAAACTCAAATTTGTAGTAAAGAGCAGTCTCTGGAATACCATGTCTAAAGATAATTGTATACTAACATAGGTTTGAAACAAGTAAGCCCTCCAAACAATTGATATCATGGCAGAAAAATATTTTTGAGGTTCATTATCATTGATATGTTTTAAAAATTGGATATTTGTGTCTTTGCGATTGGGATGACTATTAGGAAAACAGAAAAATACAGAAATAAGTATTTTGGAAATTGCTAGACTTAGAATATTTAATTTATCACAGATATTTACTGAAAAAAAACTTTGCAATTATAAACAACTAAGAAAAGCAAAGTAAAAATGCTCTGAATTTTACATTTGTTTTAGTGGTTTCTTCCAAAATTTGTCTTTCATTCAGGGTTATTGCAAAGAAGTTCCTCTGTAATTAACATATTAGATTTTTAGTGACTTATTTTACTGTGTAGTGTTTTATTGCTGATGTGTCAGTCAATGTAATGTTCACAGTGCTGCAGGGAATAATCAGAGCATGCATTAGGCAATTCATATTGTATTTGGTATCCTGGTAAGACAAGATAAAATGTTCTGAAGATTAGTTTAGAATTAAAAAAACCAAAAAACCAGTACCACACACACACTGGGAAGATATAACAATAGTTAAAGAATGAATTTGAAAGGAATGTAGGTCCATTTTAAATTGGGCTGAACCTGATAAATTTTGCAACAGGGTACTTCAAGAACAGGTGTTGGCAGTGTCACAGCCCTGAGCGAGCAGTTCATGCATGGATGTCGTGGTAGCAAGAAGAAAAATGCAGTAGCTACCTATGAAAAACAGTGACAGAGATGCTGGGGTGTTACACACCACTGAGCACCAGTTCCTGGAAAAGCACTGGAACAAATAATGAAGGTTTGTTAACAAACATACAACAAGGAAAAGAATAAGAACTAGATATTGATTTATAAGTTGAATGTGTCAAACTAGTCTAATTTCCTTGCTTAAAAAGGTAACAAACACTGTAGATATGAAGGAAATAGATGTCATATGTCTTGAGGCTTTTGTCACTGTCTTATGGCACAGACTGGGTGAAATCACTATAAACTGAATAAAATTCTAGTTGGAAAGCAGTCCAGATAGTAGTTATGTGTTGAGCCAGGAGGAGATACTGAGTAGAGATCTGCAAGAATCTCTCCTGGGTGTGGCTAAATTGCATATTTTCAGTAATGGAGTGCATGACAGAAGAAAGAGCATACTTACTCAATTCACAGTGCCTAGCTGGGAGAAAGCAAAACATTTTGGTAAGGAAGAGACACAATTCAAACTGATCTTAAACAATATTCTGAAAAAAGCATGCAGTTCAAGGAAGAGAAGTCCAGGGTTAGGTACCAACAATTGCACAAATGCAGGAGAAGGAACAAGGGGCTTAGATATGGTCTTGGAGGTCTGGGAGGCATAGTACATTGCAAGTTGAACATTTACCAGAAGGTAGCACACATCAGCAATGGCACACTGCTGGGGAAAGGTCAGCTGTTTTACTGGGATGGAGAAATGATTATTGTCTGGTCCATCTTTTTGATCTTGTCAGCATCGATGTTGCCTCAGCTGGAGAGCTGCGCCCATTTACAAGCACAATGCTTTGAGAAAGATGTGGATCAGCTGGATCCGTGCCATGGATAAAGAAAATACTGGTCGTAAACTGCATAGAGGAAGATTCAAGCCAGCTTTAGGAATTCTTTTCTTATAGGAATAATTTAGCTTGGGAAAAAAATGTCTAACAGTATTGTGATCTTACTGTCACTGGGAGATTTCAAGAGCAGATTGGGTAAACATCTGTCAGGAATGTGGTAGTTATATTTGATACTCTGCTGAAGCAGAGAATCGACTAAACGACTTCTCACTTCTCCCACCCTGGTTTTTGATGATTTGTTGAAATGATCTCAAGCTACCAGTTTTGACTAAATGGCCAACTGTTCTTATGTTGAAGTCAAATGATGTAATTTTCTATTGATTTCACTAGGTTTGGATCAGGAAAGTGGTGAAGAGCAGGCATATAAATGTCAGCTGTAGAGTAAGTATAGGAAAGGCCTGATCCTGCTCCCCTTAAATTCAGAAGAGACTTAACCTCTTTCAATGGAGGTTTACTTGAATTCTAATTGTAGGCCATGTATACTTACGTATATGTGCATATCAAAATATATAGTGTTAATACAGTTCTATCAGTTCTGCACAATCACTGAAAACTTGCTCTTTGAACAAGTGTGAGAGAACTGAAACTTTACCAACAGCGTGTCTTTTTCAGAGTTTAGCAATAGAAACTCCAGCAGAAGTGTACCCCAGTGACACACATTCCAAGAAATTCTCATAGACTTGCTGATAGCACCTGGGTGGATGAGACACTGAAGCATTTAAACCGTATGGCTATAATGAGTGAACAAGATGCCAGGAAAAAAGGGATACTTGGGCTCCACTCACAGTATCTTCTTGGTCACCTGCATTCTTCTTTTTCATTTTAGGGGCTTATACAGTATTCTAGGAGTGATAAAAGTGGGATTTTGCGATCTAGCTCTCTGGGAGTGGAAGAAAACTAGCAGTAGAAATAATCAAAATGTGCAAAAAGACTCTTTTCAGCTTCTCTGGGACCTAGCCAAACTCATAGATGGCAGCACAGTAAGAAAATCCCCTTCCAGATTATTTCATAGTTAGACTGGTCCCAGCCTGGTAACTTGTCTCTGTCTTTTACACTAAGCAAAGTTCCTCTGTATTGTCTGGAATTCTTGCTCATCCTCTTAGCACATGACTTTTTCATAAGCCTAGCCCTAGGAGTTTTACAGCTTCCAGAACCAGAGAGGCTTGGCCAGGTTTAAATAAACATCCATGCTAACCATTTACCACTGAACATTATGATGTTTGCTAGCCCCATAAAATGCATGCTCTAAGCATCAGCTGATAAATGTCTATTTTTGTTGAGGTTTCAGTCAGAATTCTCTACCAGAATGAACAGAGAAACTCAGAAACCAGCTATGTGCTCTATACTACAGAGAGGTATCAATATGTAATAGATTAAAGAAAAGCAAATGCCGCCACATAGGTAGAGATCGTGAACAGTGTATTCACCCTGACATGCATGGTCAGTAATTCATATTTCAGTTCATGAAGGAAGCAACATTACTCCATGGGTAAAACTGCAGACTAGGGCTTTTGCATTGTATTACTGCATGGGTCTGCAGTACATCTCTAATTTTGGAAGTCACTTTATTTCCTTCTCTTTGCCTCATTTCCCCTGTCAGAAAACAGGATGAACATTCAAGTGAGATTCATTAGGCTACAGGGATAAAAATGATGTTAAAAAAGAATAGTTGTTACATAGTTATAGTTAACATGTCTTCGTGTTATCTCTACTTGACCTTTACTGAGAACCTGAAATTGTTTGACTTCTTCAGACTACATTTGATTCCTACTTTGAGCCCCTAAAAATGGGTCAGTTTTACCTGGGATAAGATGGGAATTAAAAATGAGATACTAGGCTGCAGCATATCTTTTTATTAAGAAATGTAGACTTTCTTTTTTAGCACAGGGACTATTGGTTTATATCTGATTTTACAGATTTTGCTTGAGGTTATCCAAAGGATGAATGATTCACAAGAGATGGCTCCTAACTATGCTTCCATATTTTGGTATTAGTTTGTTAGCTAATGTGGCTTTTTGCACCAGAAGGGTTACAAGTTTTCCACTTCACTCTCAGAAACTCTTGTGAAGAAATAGTAGTGTTTGAAGGCCTCCCAGGTCATTGAAGTCCACACAAAGGTGGGCTTTTGTCTTGTTTGTAGCATTCCTCTGAGGGATCTAACAGGCTTTTAGAGCTGCTGTTCTGTATGTCTGCACTGAAAGAACAATGTCATCCAGTAGACTTGCCATGAAATGCCTTGGAGGAATTCGAACAGCAATGTGTATATGTGCATGATGCATTCTAGTCCACTGTCATCCATACTCAGCCGAGGAAAAAGACTAGAAAGGTTTCAGGAGCAAGAGGAGAAAAAAGTGTAAAGGTTAAACTCAGTGCTAAAATCACTGACATTTGAACAACATAGATGTAAAAGAAAAGTGAAAGCATCAGACATTAACTAGGGTTATTGTACTGGAAACTTTTATCTTCGTAATGATTACCAAAAAAAAAAAATAACCTGCCCAAAAAACCCAACCAAAAAACCCCAACCCAACCTACTAGGAAGGCTGTGGATCAGCAGAAGTACATTTTTTTAAAAAATATGCCTTTATATAGATACGATCGGTATAAAATCTTGCCTGTCGTACACGTTTGAACTTGTTCTTCTGTAATTAAAATCAGAACTAATTTAGAATTTAATGCCATAAGAGCAGAAAGAGTGTAGAACAGAATTATAAATGTGATGCCATAACAGTATTTTTATCTTCTGAATTATGTACTTCCTCAACATCCCTTGATATATTTGACTCCATCTAAATATCATGGATGGATTAACTGACTGTTAAACTAGTGCCTACTTTATGTACAGGCATGAACATTTCTCTTGTTTTCTTTCTGATTGAGAGGATGTGAAAGTTGTTTTTTTTTATGAAGAACAAATCAAAGATTCTTGCTAAGTATATGATCAGGAATTTCATGTTTGATTTGAAGTAGTATCTGAATGTGTTTATCTTTAGGAATAGAACGATTTCTAAAATAGCTTGAAAATCCTGGAAGAGCAAGTGAGTCTGATAGTGCCATGTGATTTTCAAGTTTTGTAACATATATTTGAATTCTTATATACAAAAAGACATACTTATCAGGAAGGACTTCTCAGCACTAGATAAATAAAATAGAACAACAAAAAAAAAGACATAGGAAATATCGAATGCCATAATTTCAGTGAAGGACTAGTAACATTTATACAGATGTCTCTACTAGTTTGTTTGCCCAATTTCTGGTTAAGAAAGAACAGACATAGGTATACATTAGGTTCCTTTCATTTAATCTCAACCACTAATAAATGTGTTGAAGATAACTGCTGCTCTTGAGCTAGCCTGCCCTCGTCAGTGGCATTATTAGCTCTTGGGATACCGGCTAACAACACAGATTCAAATCTCTCCTGAAATCTAGCTTCTTTTGAGAGACCCAAAGCAATAAACATCAATAAAAAGCCATCAGCATCCCTCTTATAAACATATATGCATATACTCACAAGTCCGGATTGTTTTTTTGTACAGGCATGAGCAAGCATAGGCTTCCTGGATTTCATTTCTTTGAGACCTTGTTAACTTCAGTCTATTTGTGTCTTCCACTTAGCTGACCACGTTGTCAATGCTTACCAAATAATAACTCCTAATTATAGTAAAATCAAGTTTGGAGCACGCAGCTGCAAGTCCTCTAAATTTGTCTCTCATTCTGCCTCTAAAAGCTCATCCTTGCTGAGACTGCTGCCTTTCAAGCAGCAGTATTCTTGGCCTGAAGACTGACTGATATTTGAAATGAATCAGCAGTACAGTAAATTTAATTTTCAAAAACATATTGTTGTTCATATTTAGAGCTTGGCCAGAAATTTTATAGTAGCATTCACTCTGCGTGCTTTGCTCTCCCCAGGGCTGGTTGGTGGTAAAATTGAGCCAGACCAGGGGAGCTCCAACTATAGTTATTGGTATGAGTGAAGTCAGGCTGAGAGGAAGCGTCTCAAGGACCAGAACAGAGGCCGACGCTTGAGGGTGCAGCCTGTAATCAGTCAAGCTGTAATCACTAGATGTTGGGACCAGAGTGCGCACGTTCTGACTGGCGTTGGGTCAGTTCCTCCAAAATCAGTACAGGTCTTTCTGAGGTGGTCTTGAGCAGAGAGGAAGAAGAGACACCAAGGGAAGGAGATAACTGGGATACAGATATTGAATAATAAATAGAGATAGCAGCACTGCTCAAGAGGGTCCAAACCAACATTTAAAGCCGTGTCTGAGATTCTCTTATATACAGAATAGTCAGTTCTTTAATTTTTATTTGTCTGGGAATGTATTTCTGCTGTTCAGCACATTGGTTTTCTCTATCACTCCTATCAGGCAGAGCTGAAGCTTGGTACGTTGGAGCTATGTAGTTGCATTTTGTGTTCCCTTAGCAACTGAATAACTGACACTGGAAGAGGAAGCAATAAAAAAGCATGTTTTAATTCTTTTACAGTTTGATAGAGCTTGAGAGATGGAGAAGCCATGCGGCAACTTCATGACGAAGGAGAAAGTAAACAGCCTTTTGTTTATATCTATTAACTGGTCTGAAAATACCTGCCCTGTTGCTGCTATTTGAAAAGCACACTCTATGTAGCTAATCTGAACTGATGTATTTATGTTATATGGAATCCTACCTATAGGTTATTTGTAATACAGATTTATATGTTTAGTATAGTAGGATGAGAGTGAAGAGAAAAGGGAGAGGAATGAAACAGCTAGGCCACCCCTTAGCCACTTCCTAAACCGTTTGCCTTCAGAGACAATTCTGGTTATACAGGTTGGTCAATTCCAACTTTTGTTTTGCCCAGCCTCGGAAGCTTCTCTGGTGCGAAAATTCAAGAAGGCAGAAGAATTAACTGGCAATTTGACTTTTTGAGGAGTGAAGTGGGATAGTTTTTCGAGGACCCACGAGGTGGCTGGATAAAATGGATCTACCTATTCTTTCAGGAAATGATATGCCTTTAGATAAGGCACATAAATATACACACAGACAGACTGACATTTTTAAAAACATTCGCTTCAAGAGAATTGTTCCTTGTGTTAAATGTAACTTTTTTTTTTCTAAAGAGACTGTTATTTATCCCACTTGGTGCAGAGTTGTGGGGGATGGAATGGAGGGAACCAGGCTGCACAAGAGATACTCAGAATGTAGTCAACGTACTGTGGTCTAGGGACTGTTCTGAGAAGAGCAAATTTATTCGAAGCTTTTCCAGAAAAGGCAGATGTACAAGGTCTAGGGTAACACTCATCAGGAAAGAGCAGAATGGTGCAATATCCCTCTAACCATAACACACATCCTGTAAGAAAAATGCTATATCCTTTTATTGCCTCTTTACTCTTTGCCTTTTTGTCTGCAGTTTTCTGCCTCACATTTTACCTTTCTCCTTGTATTGCCCCAACCATTCATTTTAATCACCTCTTCTTCCATAACCTGCGGCTTTAGTATTCTGCATCTTTCTGCATGCTAAAATTGCTCTCCCGAGCATTGCTCCACCCACACTTTGATGGATTGCTGTTTATGTGCTACCGCTCCCTGCTCTCTCAGAAGTGCTGAATGCACACAGGCACAGGGTGCAGACACTTTCACACTTCGGTACAACTCTGAACATGGATCTGACTAGACCTACAGTGATGCTTCTGCATTTCTGTGATTGTGCTCGAATACTTTTGCTATCAAAACCAGTTTAGGGGAGATGCTGCTTCCTCATGTCCTGTTTGACTCTCAATGCTTTTTCTTTTTTTTTTTATTGCTTGTCTCTAATCCTTCAGAAAAGCACATCTTCCCCTATCAATGATGCTTGCCTAGGGCCAGTGCCTGTCAAAGCAGACAGGTACTCTCAGTGTCCTATTAAATTAGGTAATTTGACTCAAATAACTGTAGCATGTTCAAGATTTTGGCTACTTTAAATTTGCAAAGTTTTCTGATGCATGGCAGTATCCCTTTCTTCCCCACAGATAGGCATGGCAGCAAATGGTCATGTCAGGCCCTTGAGTCTGTCCTAACTCTTTCACCAGGACATCTACCACAGCGGTCCCTTTCCACTAGTGGTCACTTGGTCGTGTCGCAGAAGTGATTACCCTGAAAGGACTGTTCATCACCCTCCATTTCTGAATTAGTGAGATGACAAATAATTTCCACCTGAATATCTGTGACATTTGGGTTCTGAAACAGCCTCAAATACCATGCTGTTCATTAGTGGGGATTCAATTTCCTGTACCTCTCTGCTTCAGTTTTGCTTCAATGCATAGAGTGTGCATATTCATTAAAAACAACAATAATAAAGTTTTGCCGGAAAAGGGGGGTGTGTAAATACAAGATGCCTGGGGCAAAGCTGTGTTTTGTGTTCTGGACATTTATGTAGCTATTTGCAGTGTTCTTCAGTTAAATAGTAATAATAATAAAAAAAAACAGAATTACCATAGCAACTGAAGCAAGTATGTGTTACATTTTTAATCTCTGAGACACACAAACCCTTACTAAGAAAACATGCAGAAGAAAAAATGTGAACTTGTGTGCCTTCCCTATGTTTGAAGGGAATATTTTGTTTCTTATTTCCTTGCCAGTAGTTAATGCTGCCTTTGTTAGGGGAGTAGCTTTGTTCTTTTTGCATTGTTACGCTTGCATCTCAGGCGGAGGATGAGTGCAGCAGACAGCTGGAATGCATTCTCTTCCGAGACATTTTGGAAACTGCCAGGAGTGTGTAGCAAATGGTGGCTATGAGGCCACTACGATATTTTTTTCCAGTACACTGGAATGAATTCCACAGGTGAACACATGGGGAACACATCTATAAATAAAATATGCTTGTATTTCATGTCTGCACAAAACTACTTGCTCTGCTTTTCTGAATCTGATGTAGAGGGAGGTACTTGTTCAAGTTTATTTCCCGTCCCTTCCCACCCCAGTCCCCCAGTTTTACTTGGTTTCCTTAAATCCCTTTTGAATTAGAGTACACAACATTTCCGCTACATAAAAGATCCATAACAGTTCAGTTTAAAAATACATAGGCCCACATCAGTGTGTGTTGTGTCTAATAAGAGTGAGGGGAAAGAGGCATCAGTTAATCCATTAGTAGTCTTTCTGTTACTTTCTGCTATGGTGGTAAAATTGGATTTATTTCTCTTGTTGATGGCAAACATTTTTTCCTCTATTCCATCCACCGCTATTATTGGCAGAATAATTACAATTCCTCTTATCAAGACAATCACAGGACTAAACTAGCTGCTTTCCCCATATTACTGCAGTACTTTGTTTTGAATCTATTGCGAAGAATGGGGCTTTTACAGTAACATGCCTGGACACTTCACTGTTTCCAAGACAAACAGCTCTTGAGCCAAGATCGATTTGGACAGCATGCAATAGCTTGCATCTTTTTTTCAGGAGATTCAGAGTCTTTTAGAAAAGCTAAATGAGCCTTACAGCAGCCCTAGAAGGAACAGCTGTGGGTAGCTTGAGGTACAGAAAGATTGTGCCTGCCCAAAGCTATATGAGTTGACTTAACGGTGCAGAGCATTACGGTTCTCTGAACTATTAAACAATTTCAAGCCTGATCTTGTTGGTACAGGCCTCTGACACACATTTTTACCAAGTATGTCTTCATGGTCTGTAGGGAAAAATCTACCCTTCTCATTTCCCTGTCAAATGTCTGCAGCTTACTGTATTGCAAAACCAAGCGAGGCCCCAGATTTTGGAGCAAATCCTTAAGATACTGACGGTACATGCTCTTCATATTCTTTACGGACATAAAATTTTAGGTGGAACATTACTGTGTTTTGTCAGCATGGCTGCATGGTATCCTTTCTACAGCTGGCCAAGAGTGTTTCTTTTGGAAACTACTGTTTTCTCAGAATGAATCTTTGCACGGGAAATCAGCTGTTTCATATGAATCCTCATTTTGTAAGTTTGTGATGAAATCATAGCAGAACGCTTATAACTTCTTGGGTTAGAACACTTTAATTTGCTTTGACGCTATGCATCACGCACCAGTCAAACTGAATTAAATAGCTGGAGTTTATCAGTAAATAATATTTTTTTAACTGCAAGATGTAAAAAACTGTTTATTCAAAATTTTTTTAAAAGTGGAAATTCTTGGTTTCATCTAGCTCTAATTTTTGCTTCAAAATGGTGAAATAATAGTGGCATAACTCAGATTTTTTTCTGGTTTATTTCTGCTACTAGCCTTGAAGTAGCGCTTCCATCTCCTGTGAATGTTGAGTAAAATCGACAAATGAAATATGAATTTTCAATAGCTTATGTTCAGCTTGAATTAAAAACAAGTAACTCTTCCCTTCCTTTCTCATCTTGGAGTTCATCATGCAGTGACAATTTGAAATTTACAACCCAGACATTTAACATCCTTCACAAGAACATATAATTTGAAAAACTTGTGAAGAGAAATGTCTCTGCTAAAAAATGGCACTATCTCTTTGTCAAAAAGACCCCTGTCATTTAAATTTCTGTTCAGCTTCCCTTCTTAAGCTAAATATCACTGACATTTTTTTCAGATGCATTTTTTTGAAAGTTACCCAGATTAGACATTCACTTAAAAGAGGTTTAATATGACGTTGCTGGCTTTCTTCTATATCCTTTTGCATAAATTTTCAGCTAATGCAGAATACAGATTTTATCAAATTCCATTGCTGCAATTAGAGACCATGCCATTCAGTAGGTGTTCATAATCCTACAAAATACCGAAGCAACATTTACCCTGAATTTGAAAAATGAAACCCAAAATTTTATTTCAAAAAATGTAGGGTGATGTATGTTTTGATAAAACCTAGTAAAGAAGGGTTTAAGATGAGGTTCTGTCTGTGGAAACAGATCTCTGATGAGATTAATAAAAGCAGGCTTGATGTCTAACTCTCCTCGACTCCATAGGATATTGGATACAATCTCTTTTAGTAAATCCCACCAAGTGCGTATCTTTATTATCTGTTAATTAAACATCTTTGCAAATCTATTCTTTACACACCAATACATATCTTTCAATTATATTTGACATACCTGATCCGCTGAATACCTCCTTATGTTAAAACGCCTCCTAAATTTTATGGAAAGATTCATTTCCCTACTAAGCTTAGTAAATGCACCATTTAGAATACCAGTCAAGGGAAATGCCTGCCTTGGAAAACTTTGAGTTCCTTCATATTTTAATTGGCAAGAAAAATTCTTTTAGTTCTTCAGTATTTCAAACGTGTGTTACACCCCGTCTCCATCCATATACAGACAGTAGAAAGAAGAGTGGGGGAGTTATTCAAAACCGAAGCTCTACAAAGCTTGCTCTTTGATGTGAAAGTTTCTTATGATGGCAAATTTGACCAGGGAGAAAATGTCAAGTAGAAGACACAAGAAACCATATTTCTTTTGTGAAGCAGTAGAGCAGACTCCATATCTTGACTAGATGAGATGCTTAGCTCAAAAAAGTTAACAAAGAGAATCCAAAGGAGTCCCCATAACGGGTTGTCTTATGTGGTAAGCTACATTGCCCCACCATGTTTTCTTCCCTCATCCTCAATGAACAGGCTTATGAATATTGTTAGAATTGCAGAACACAAAAGTAGTATAATAGCGAGCCAGATTTTATGCTAGGAAATGCTCCCTTCAATGTCTTTTTTAACTCTCATACTGGTATCAAATCAAAGGAGACATATTTCTGTAGGGTAACTTTGATGATAATGAAGAGACACAGACCTAAACTTCCAAAGGATGCAACATAAGTGTTTAATTCTCATTTTCAAGAGCATCTTTGACGCTGAGGAGTCCTTAGTACGAAGCATGTTGCACAAGTTACTAGCAATCCTACTATGCCAAGCAGTTATTCAGGGGTGGGGGTTGCTTAACGTTTCCTACAGCCAGGCTATGCTGGATGTTTGCCAGGAGTGAAAGACAACAACTAATACATACCTAAATGTACTTCAGAAATGCACATGAGGAGACAGGTACATGACGCTTATGTATTTTAAGTTTGTTAGTGATCTACCTTGTTTTAGCTTAATCTTTCATTCACCTAGTTTTCCTGTGAAGCAAGTGATTGCAGTCTGCACTGTCTGAGCTCAGGACTGCATACAGTCCTAGGTTAACACATTTCTCCAACAAGCAAGTGTTTATTAAAAGTGTCTGTGGCTGAGTTCACTTTGTGATCATACGCGTCTTGTGCTGTATGTTATGAGCATACTAAGAAATAGTGCCTTTTCCACATCTGACATGCAGCTTGAGACCTATCTGCATATCTGGTAGTGGTCATTGAAAGAAAGAGGTAAAGAAATATTTTTTTAGATTTTTTTTTATAAGTGATTAAAGTTACAGTTAAGGCTTATTAATGGTTATGCTTTCAGACTAGGTTATCGTTTTTCCATTCCAGGATTCACTGTGGGAATAAAAGTACGAACGGGGACAAAAAGGGGTAAAAGAAGAGATCATTCTCTTGGCAGAGTCCTGTACTGGTGGTCAGTTTTGTGAAACGAACTATGGCTGGGAGCATGAGTTTATTTCTAGAAAGACAAGCAGTCTAAAATTGCTTAGAAAGTCTGTTCTAAACTGGAAAGAAAGTCTCCTAAACTTTGGTAAGTTTTGAAATCAGGCATGAACTTCTCAGTTCTCTTGGAGTTTTTCTAATCCCACTCGATTTATCCCTTGTCCCCATGCTGCGTTGCAGTTTCTTTAATCTCTGAACCAGTTGCAGAAGTTCACAGGCCTCTCTGTTTTGTAGTCTGATGCAACTAATGGGTTTTGACTCCCCTAGAATGGTCCATTGTGGTTTTACGTAGTTTGACATTGTAATGAGATACGTTTGTTCACAATGTTAATTTTGTTAGCACAGAGATTCTTTATATCTATGAAATAGTAAGAAACACAGAATGAACTCTTGATCTTCAGACTTGTGCAATGAGCAGCAACACAGATTACAGCAAAGTCACAATGTTTTAATTCATTCTGCTATGCTTTTCATTTCTGGGTTGTAAGCCCAAATACATTTGCCTTTAAATGCGTTAGAGTTAGACAGGTTGTATTTTCATTGCTTCTAAATATGTGGCTGCCTTGGGGCTTCCAATTTATTTATTTTTTTAATGGAGTGAGAGGCTATAAAACCTATGTGCTGTAAAGCAGGCAGACTTCTAAAAGTTTCCTACCAGCTCACCAGGCTCAGCTGAAAGAGCAGGTATCTTCAAGCTTATTTAACTCTTGTTCCTAGGCTTCTAATTAAAACTACTGAAATGCTCCTCATTCTGAAAAGGTCACATCTGATTTCATCTGAGGCATTCCCTTTGTCTCATTTTAGATGTCTCTAGTTTACATCTATATACTAATGAAAAAACATACGGTTTTGTGTATAAAAAATTAGAGTCAACTGTCCGTTACCAGCAGGAAGATTATCTGGTTGGTGGATGAGCTTTGGCAGAGGTGTGGACACAATTTCCCTGTCTCTACACGTATCTTAGCAGAGTTTAACCCAGAAATGAAGGCTAGAGACTCCTGAGTTGCTCTGCACAAAACAAGTGAGGACCAGGGAATGGTGCAGCTATGAATGGGTTTATTTGTTCAGCCCCCAACGCTTAGGAATAAAAGAAATTTGATTCTTCTGATTGTTATTGCATTAATTAATTCAGTTCCAATACAGAGTTTTCATCTCAATAACCTAAAATATCAGAATTTTTGGAGCTATCCTACAAGGGTAATTTTTAAATATATTTTTTAAGATATTGTAATAAGATAATTATCTATATGTTTAGGATATTGATGGAGTGCACTCTTCAAATGTGGTTATTTATCTTTGTCTATTTTCATGATTCCTTTTACCATAATATATGAGTTTCATGCCCTTTAATGTGTGAATCTGCCCCAGGCCTCTCTGTATAAGTGAGTATTAGCTACATATTGAAAACTGAATGTAATTCATACTGTCCAGCTTTAATTGTCTAAATTAAGCCTCATTTTGTTGCCTTGGATCCCAGTATGGGCTATAAAAGAGGTTAGGCTGTTAACTGAGCCGTGCTGGCTCGTACTCTACCTTCTCCAAAATGACTGTTCAGGAGTCTCAGTGCCTAAATAAGGCAGTATCACTATCCCTCCAGGAGACTAAGTAACAGGTTTTCAGAGATGTCTAGACACTTGAGAAAGCAGAGGAATATCAAATGGGATTTAAAAAAAAAATAATGCTGAAATGCTTAGGCATGTTGAAGACTTACTGAAGACATTTATCTCCATCTGCCTGCCTTGCCAGAGCACGGCAGGGTCTTGAGTTCAGATCTGCAAAGTCCTGTACCTCTGGTTAGTCAGTGGTTCAGTCATCTTCTTCGCTGCTTTATTTTTTTGTAATTCATGTCTTAGGACAGAGGATAGACTGTTGGCGTGGGTTACGGATCCGTTGTAACGATGTGACCCCAATATGAGTACGATCGTTCACCCTTTATTAGTCAGCAAAACAAGGTTTATATAGCAAAACTATTACAGCATCTGAATGGTTAAAACCTCAACCCATATATAGGCAAAACCACTGCAACTCGTTGTGATTGGTGCAGAGCTGCATCTCGATGTGAAAACAGTGCTGTGGCAGGAAGGAAGTGACAGTGTGGCAGGAAACGGTGACGTTCCCCTGCTCCAGTGTCCCGAGCTCGTCGCTCTGCCTTCCCAGCAGGGTTCCATGTCAGCCGCTCCCAAGGCTCACTTCCAGATCGGAACCTGGGTTGCTCAACGCACCAAGTTATGTCCCCTCTCATCCTGCCAGGACTCCACAATAGACGTTCTTCCCAGTGACCTTTGAGAAGTGTTTTTAATCACATTTGTGCCTAGGGAATACCAGCAACAAATAATACTAACAAGAACTGCACAATGACAGGGTCAGAACCTGTCCCCTGTCGAGTGGGTGAGAGGAACTGTAAACTTAATCCTTCATAACTATTTCTTTTTAGTATGTGACATAAGAAGAAAGATAAATATCACTGCCTTTATTTGTATAGTTTATGATATTATTCTTTCTGGAAATACTAGTCTATAAGACTTTTTCATGAGGAAGCATTGAAGTCCTGGCTCAGTTGCTGGTATTTGCTTTGACTGGCTGTACCAAGAGGTCCATACCCCTGTGTTCATTGGTGTTGCTGTATGGCTTTATTGTCTCCCCTTAACTTTTGCTCCCTTAATCTTAAACCTTAAAACAAAGTATCAAAATTTGCTGCAAGGAAAGTAATGATCCTCCAAAAGAAATTCGGTGCAACTGGAAAGAACCATTTTAATTAGCTGACAGAATTGCATTGTTTAGGTTTCTTTCAAAAATCAATAAAGTGGCTGCAAATGTTTCTGATGTCTTCGTGTCTTTAAAACTCTCACTGGGGAGCCCTCATTCTTACCACAAAAGAAGTTTTTATAATTTTGAAATTATTACAAAGGCAACTGGTACTTGGACAGGGCTAAAATCACAGAATCACAGAATCACAGAATAGTAGGGGTTGGAAGGGACCTCTGTGGGTCATCTAGTCCAACCCCCCCGCCGAAGCAGGGTCACCTACAGCAGGCTGCACAGGACCTTGTCCAG
>Ga0065711_1037742_pt1 | contig 19517 bp, 21 predicted proteins | sample Hoacrofraction12_FD_59098 | JGI IMG/M metagenome (GOLD analysis project Ga0065711, IMG submission 59098) | Hoatzin crop microbial communities from Cojedes, Venezuela - Epithelial fraction 12 v2 (version 2) | ecosystem: Host-associated > Birds > Digestive system > Esophagus > Crop | place...
GGAATGGAAAAATGAATCCCGGACCCCCACGCAGCCAAGCCTGACCCTTCTTCCTCGCAGTCCCTCCTGCTGCCAGCTTTATTGGCCTGCACAAGGCAGCCCGCTTCAAATCACAACTGGTTTTATAAAAAAACATTAGTCTATGTGGCAGCAAAGGCATCCAAATACTCCAACCCCACGGACGCAGTGAGCAGCAGGACTGTGTTCTGGCAGCATACACCCACACGTACACGCAGGCGCGCACAGAGAGCGCAGCCCGCGGCAGAGGTGAGCGGAGGATGGGTAGCAGCGATGTGCGCAGCTCTGCTGCCGGAGCTCAGCCCTGTGTTCCCTCCAGCCTCTCGGCAGGAGCACAACGCGTGCTCACGGGAGAGCAGCTTGGTAGAGGAGTAAAGGTGGGAGCCCCTCGGTTGGGGTCTGGGGGTGGGTGCCTGTCAGTAGACAGCGAGGGGAGAGTTCATTTCCACAGCAAAACACTCCCTGATCCCACGCTCCGGCCCCATTTGGCTCCTCTGGGCAGGGAGTGTTTAACCACTTTGCAAGCCACAAAAAACCTCCAGCCCAGTGTTTCCTGATGCTGGGGCTGAAGGAGGGCGGTGGGAGAGGAGGCAAGGACCCATGGAAGGAGGATGTGGGAATTGGGGGGGGTACAAGGACACGACAACCGTACCCAGAGCCCCCCGGGACATCCCTGGGCTGGGGGCAAAGCCGCACTCATACCAGGCAGAGGCAGCAGAAGGGCAGAGGTTTGTCCCCCGTTGGTGACAGCGGAGTCACAGCAGCCCAGCAGTGTGGTTCTTTCATATTCAGGACAGGAAACAGATGCTGCCTGGCAGAGGAAGCACCTGAAGAACATCAGTGCACCTCATGCCTTCCCAGCAGGAACCTGGTGGGAACAGGAGGTACTGGGCAGAAACGCCCCGATTCAGCCCCCGTCAGGGCAGGTGCAGCTCAGCTGGGTTCAATGGCATCACTCTCAGCTGCACCAGCAGGGATGGGGACCCAAAGGGCATTTTTCCTTCAGGTCTTTGATTTCTCCTTAGAAGCACGGGGATCCGAAGCAACGAAAGCTCGGAGCAGGCGCGTGCCTGCCGGGAGGGCGACGGTCCCCTCCTCTCGCCCTAACACTGCAGACCCCCTTGTGCAATCGGACCGGAGGGTCACGAAATGAGACGACGAAGCATTTTTCACCTCACCGACAGCCCAGGAAACGCGGGCTCGCTGTACCACGCTGTCTGGTACGAAGCTGGGCCCCCTCCCTCTGCTCAGCGGCAGGCTTCCCCTCCCGGCTCGCACACCTACGCGGGTTTACTGAAGACGGATGTTTTTCTGAACCCGTCTCCAGTCCACAGCTGCTGAAAAAGGACAGACAAAAAGAAACCCAAGAGCCTGTGCCTGGTAGGACCAGCAGCGTCGTGGGCATCTTTCAGACAGAGACAGTGTCCCCATGCGTCTGCCTTTTAAGAAAAAGCTCTGGGAAGTTCTAACGCTATAAAATTTTGTGGGCTGGTGCAAACAAAACCTCGCACAAAGGCCACTTGTTTTCCTTCTGTTCCAAAGCACCTTTCCACGAGTGGGTGCCGCTGCCCCGCTGAGCCAGGTCAGAGCATTTTCAGACCCTGAAGCCCCCTCCTCCCAGCAGCCAGCCTCCGAGCCCCCCCGGCCTGGCTCCTCTCGCCTGCGCTGTGCTGTGCCGCTCTGCGTGCAACCAGAAATCTGGCAGCCAGGGTCTGGCGTCCCGTCGCATCCTGCAGTACCTTAGTGCTTACAGAGAGGTTGGCTCTGTGGCACCGTGCCAGAGCAGCTCTTTGTGGCTCCATCATTTTGAGAAACGGTTTCCTTAACTAGAGCTGAAAAGGCAAAGCAAATACTCGTAAAGGAGGAGCCGTTAGCAGGGGCGAAAGCAGCACTGAAGGGTCACGTCGGCTCTGCTGTCAACCTGCTGGAGTCGGCTGTGCCCCTGGGCTGCCCGCAGCTTGCTGAGCTCGGGCTTAGTTTTGTCCACATGATGTAGAACACCTCAGTGCAGAGGGCACACATGATGAGCCAGGGAAGGAGGATCCAGGTGAAGAAGCTGAAATACACCACATAATCCATTCTCATCACAGCCAAATACTGACACTCGATGTAGCTGGCACTGCCTGTGCACTGGTTCCAGCCCAGCATGGGGTCCAGCCCCACCAGCATGGACACAAGCCAGCAGAGTCCCAGAATCACACAAACCCTTTTCTTCGTGATGGCTGCCCTGTACCTGGGTGGGCAGGAAGCATCAGCCGTGTTAGATGCAATTCTTCGGAAAAAAAGAACTACAATATTCAGGAACTTGGGCTTTTAAGCACTCATTTCTGGTTGGCCTCATTCGAGTTAAGCACAGTTGCGTGCAGTTGGTCCTTAACAGCTTCCGACATTTAAAATGTATTTTGAAGCTACAGGAGAACCTCCAAACGGTCACCTATCCCTTTCCAATGAGAACCCACAGGTGCAGGGTCAAATCCTCTCCTCAGACATACCGGTTTGTTTTGACCTGCATCAGTAGAGCAGTATGGTTGTCTCTCGGGGGAAAACCTAAGGACCACCGCCTTATTCAGACTTTAAGCATATACACATTTATGAGCAACCCTTCCCTAACTCTCTGTAACTTCAGATTTTCAGGCATTGCTGAATCTCCAGGAGTGCCCAGACTGCTGGACATTGCCTACACTTTGGGAACCTCTGCCTTTGTGCGAGTTTCTCAGAGAACCAGTGACGCCCAGGAAGCCCTACGATGCTGCAAACAAGGGAGAAGGGAAATATAAGGGAGGAGAGAAACGGGGAAAAAAATGACGAGATGGGACCTTTGCCCAGACTCACCTGGTCGGCAGCTTCACTCGCAGGTACCTGTCAACTGCGACGGCCAGGAGAGTCAGGATCAAGGCACGAGAAAAGATCATCATCAGGCAGCATATGAGCAGGCAGCAGTAGAAATGGATGACGACTCCCAGGCTCACCATGACAGCCAGCGGCATGACAAGGGTCCCCATGGCACGGCCAGCGAGGGCCAGGGAAACGATGTAAAAGAAGGTGGTCTTCTGCAGAGCTGGGTTCAGCTTCACTGTGCAGATCATCAAGGCATTGCCCACCACCACACATATCCCAACAACAGCCTCCATCATGATACAGATCACATCCAGACTGCCTGCTGACATTGTAGACATCTGAGGCTGGTCACATCCAAAATTAAGACAAGCTGTGCTGAAATCTCTTTTTTCCTCCAACAGCCAGGTCAGCAGATGTCTCTTGCCTGATCTGCCTTAATTTAAGTCCCTCATTCAGAATTTTGCACGCTGACCTGCATACACAACGCTTTAAAGATGGGCTGAGCAAATTGTCCATGAAGATCTATTTATCAGACCTTCCATAACAAACCCTGCGATATCTTTCTTTCTGTCTGTTTGAGATTTCAGCACATTTACGTAGGCTTTCGTAGAAGAATCAGCATTGTTTAGGGGCAGCATCAGACTGTGAACAAGCCACGGGCACTACCTGTTGGAGGTGGTAATTTTGCTGGTCTGTTCTGTCCTCAAAGGCACGATCTCCCCCCCAGCTGGGTGCTCTGTACTGCCCAGCAGGGTGAGTTAGCTAACGCACAGCTCTACAGCACTGCAGCTAGATCGCTCTGTCTCCGAGCTTCTAAAGCCTGCTCAGTCTGCACTGCATGCAGTGGAGGTGCAGCATCAGGGAAAACAGGGCCAAGGGACCCGGAGTGACCCAGCCCATTCCACTGCCACAAAGAAGGGGTGGGGAGGGCAAATACGAAGGTGCTCAGCTGGATTCCGGGTGAGCAAAAGGCAAACGGAGGGAGAAACATTTCCTTTTGACGCCATTACACAAGCTGCTCCCCTAGGGTCCCACACAGCACCAAGTTCTTGTTCTCAGGAGCTACCTTTAGAGCAGGCACCGGGCAGTGAAGGAGGGCGGGCCCGGTTAGAGCCCTGTAACTCAGCGTTGCAGAGCTGCAGCCCCAGGGGTGGGTGACAGAGGAAGCTGGCAGCTGAGGCCAAGAGAGCAGACGCTCGGCGAGCGCAGGAAGCGGGGAGCACCCTCACCCCTGCATGGCTGGCAGCCAGGAGGACACAGACCCTTCCCATGTCTGCTCGCAGCTGCAAAGCGCCAGCTGCCCACTCCTTCCCAGGTACTTCCCAGAGAAGCAACTCATTCAGCTTCCAAAAGCCCAGCGTCCATCCCAGCTGTGACCTGCACATGCCTCTCCGGGGCTTTCTCTCCTGCACCCACAGATATCCTGTGTCAGATTTGATTAGAAAACCAGCACAGCCAAGTTGAGTTGCAGACGGGGACTGTCTATAGGCAGCTCACCATTTCCCCAGCAGTAATTCTACCAAAAAAACCCTCCAGCCAGGGAGCAAGAAGCACTTACACCAATTTCAAGGAAGCGGAATTTGCCCAACTCTTTCGACAGCAGAGAACAAAAGTGTCACTTATTTCTGGCTCTGTCTCTTCCCAGGGCTGATTTCACTTCCCCATCCTCAGGTTTGCCAGAAAGTTGGGTGGAAGAGATGGCAGGCTCAGCACCTGGGAAACCAAATACCACCCGTGTTGGCTTAGGGCTCTGTTACACCAGTACAGCACCATCCACCTAACGGTTTATTTGCTCATTCCTGGAGAGCGTGCATTGCTGTTTGCCCAAGAGCCAGGTTACCCTGCGACTCGCAGGCCGACACGAGCTCACACGTTTGCATCGCTTCTCGGTTTCATCTGAAACGGGAGCAGCTCCTCCACTGCAGACCCCCCTCAAGGAGCAAGGCACCACGCGCTGCCAGGCTCCCTCGCAGCAAGCAGATCGCAGCTTTCGCACCCTCTTCCCGCTACTTCCCATCAATTCCCACACCGTTCCTCAGTTTCTCCATCTTCCAAAAACAAAGCAAAGGAAAGTATGCCGCTTTCTGAACTTGACTTGGTTGGTCATCATACTGATTTCTGGCAGAAATGAGGGCTCTTGCTGAAATCGTCACCTACATTATGAGTGTTCTTGTCAGACTGAGAAAGGTCCAAGTAAAGAGCATTTTTCAGCCATCTCAGGGCTTTACCAAAATGCTATACCCTGAATTAAATCAAGTATTGGAATTTAAAGAAATGCCCTTGTAATGTCCCCTGAACAGCCTCATTTGCTATAGTGACTACAGAGCGATTATCTAGACTGATAAGTGGCAGCTTTGCGCAGTCAACTCTGGTCACAGTTCTCCCACGTCTAAAACCGTGGCTTGGAAGAGGAAGCAGTTCAAGTTGTTGTTTTTAGGTTGCTGGTAAGCAGGCTTGTGGAAGCTTTTCCCTTTTTTTGCTTCAAACTAGCTTTCCAAAGTACTTGACTGATACCAAGCTGCTGAAGGGATGCTGTGAGCTTCAGGAGTCGCGTCCAGAGGGGGGAACATTTCCTAGATGCGAAGGTATTTGCAGCTCTGTGGAAAGGCAACAGCTGATTTGCTGCCCGAGCGCCGAGGATGTGAAATACTGGAAGAGGTTTGCACATCGGAGAATCACTGGAACAACTGAGCACCAAACACCGAGGACGAATCCCACACACGGTCATCGATGCCCATGCTCCCTTCTGCAGCTCAGGCCAGGGTGGGAGCATCTCCAGCAAGTCACCATGCCAAACGACAGCCTGGTGCTGAGCAGCCTGGACGGGATTTACATCGGCACCGAGTGCCTGGTTGCTTTGTTTGCCACTTTGGGTAACATCCTGGTCATCTGGGTGGTGAAGCTGAACTCAGTGTTTCAGAACACGACTCTGTACTTCATCGTTTCCCTGGCGCTGGCTGATATTGCAGTGGGGATCCTCGTCATGCCGCTGGCCATCGTGGTGAGCCTGGGCATCAGTGTCCACTTCCACACCTGCCTGTTCATGTGCTGCCTGATGGTGGTTTTCACAAACGCCTCCGTGCTCTCCCTCCTGGCCATCGCGATCGACAGGTACCTGCGAGTGAAGCTGCCGACCAGGTGAGCGCTGGACCACCACGGGCCCCTCCGCTCGCCCCACTCCGGCCAGCTTTCCCACGCCCAGCCCCTGCCCCAGGCATGCCACCCTCCTCTGTCTCCTTGAATTCGCCCCTTTTCTAACAAATATTTACTCTAAATGCATGCTTGCGCATGGAGGAAGTGCCTGTGCCTAAAAGCCCACCGAGACGAGGTATCTAGAGCAGGAACCCCCCTCTGCAGTTCGTAACGCAGCGTGGACAGACCCCGGGGCGTTCATGCAGGGCCGATAGCTCGGTGTTACTGCTGATCAGAATTTGGCCACAGGATGGGTCTGTGGTCAAACGGGTGAATTCTTCAGATGTTTTTTCAGTTGCACAGGATGCTGAGAGTACTATAGATTTCTTTGGGTTTTTGAGGCTAGTTTTTAATATAAAATTCATTTTAGCATTTGTTGAACAGAATTGCTAGGGGCTAACTTCAGAAGTCACTCGCTTTTTATATTTGAATGGAAAAATACATAACACAGAAATGCAAGGCAAAACCTCAAGCATGAAAGAAGTCATTTTTTTGTGGGGAAAGGACCTACAAAATTGAAGAGTGAAAGAACAGTTTGGTCCTGCAAAAGGCATAAACCAAAGGTAAAGAGTACAAGGAATTGGCGGAGAGATAATATAGAACTGCTAATAGTAGAAAAACAGTATTTAGGCAAGAGGAGCACTACGATCATAATGAAACAAGAAACAAAATAGTTGAAAACATCCAATTATAAAGAGGGGAAGTTAAGAATAGTTCATCTTATGGGTGCTGCAAAGTAACAGTTAGGGCTTCTCTCAAGATAAGATTTGGTCGCCCCCCCGAAAGAAACTAATGCTCCATCTCCTGACAATGAACCTGCAGTATCTGAACATGCGAGCCCTTGAAAAGACCCTTAACTATTTTCAACACTTCTCTTTAACATGGCCTGGGTTTTCTTCCCCAACAGATACAAAATCATCACTACAGAGAGAAGAGTTTGGTGGGCGCTGGGTTTGTGCTGGTCTGTGTCCCTGCTGGTAGGGTTAGTCCCCATGTTTGGATGGAACAAGAGAGAACCAAGAAACTCCGAGTTTCTCAGGTGTCGATTCACCTCTGTGATGAGGATGGATTACATGGTGTACTTTGGCTTCTTTCTATGGACCCTTGTCCCTCTGCTCATCATGTGTGCTCTGTATGTTGAAATCTTTTACATCATCCGGACGAAGCTAAGCCAAGGTACAACCACCGTGAGAGGGGCAGGAGCATTTTATGGACAGGAGTTCAAAACAGCCAAATCTCTCGCACTTGTTCTCTTCCTGTTTGCCATATCCTGGTTGCCTCTGTGCATTCTAAACTGTGTTTCCTATTTTTACCCTGAGGGTGACATCCCCCAGTCTTTGATGTATTTGGGAATTCTGTTATCCCATGCCAATTCTGCCATGAACCCCATTGTCTATGCTTGCAAGATAAAAAAGTTCAAAACCACGTACCTTTTCATTTTAAGGACCTATATCCTGTGCAAAAAAACAGACCCAGTTCTTACACAGCCAACAACAGACTAACAGTCATAAATCAAGAATGAATGTTGACCTGCCAGTATATAGCAGAGCACTGATAAGCCACTTTCCTTCATTAAGAAACACATGGGAAAATGTGCCTTCTGTCTCATCTACTCCTGCTCCTGCATAAACTGTTTTATGACAAGGGCAAGCTCCTCTTAGTCTGATCCACACTTGACATTAAGCTCCGAAGGATCACTTATGATCACCCGCGTTACTGTACCCCAGAGAATTCTGCTTGATGGTTGCTGTACCAAGCCCAGATCTTCCAGGCAAGTGTCTTCATTCAACAGGACGTTCCAGTTTTTATTTCTTGCCTTGAAGATATTTAGCAGGCCAGTGACCCAAAGCACTCTCAAGGCAGGCTTTTTGCTCATCGTTCCCCAGCTCGGAGCCATGCACAGCTGGTGAAAACAGTGCTTGTTCATTTCGAGTTTTAACTCCAGACTAACTCTGTTATCATTCTGATTTCTATTGTTGCCCAGTTATAGGCCCTTTGCTTACAAACAGCCAGACTTGCCCCGACCTTTTTCTTGTCCAGTAGCACCTGTGCAATGTACCTGTAGCATCTCCTGTGAGACCTCCACCGGCAGATGAACAACTGCATTGTCCAGCTGCCCCCACCCGCTCTTGACCATCGCAGCCCCAAGGTCAGAAGCTGCACTGGCTTTGGTGATCCTCCTCCTCTTCGGGGGAGAGCCTGCCAGTGGGAGACTGTCATTGCTTTTGCATCAAGACAAGGCTCACCCCAGAAGCCTGCAAAAGCTGAACTCAGACACAGAGCACCAGGCGAGAGCTGAAAGGCTGAAGGCACTGAAGCTATTCACTAACAAGATATGCTGGGCACAGGAGGGCACGCCAGGAAGAGAAGACTGTCAAAAAATAAACTAATGATATATATTTAAGTTCTTTCCTCCTTCCCCAGCTCCTTAACCAAGGATAGAATCAACTATTTCTACACAATTCAAGGATGCGTTTTCCTAATTTTTGCCAAAAACCACCCATTTGGGGGATTCTTCCTGCACAGCACATTCCCATGCTTAATTCTCCCTACAATCACAAACCATTTTCCTAACACCAGATTTAAATGTAATTTGCTGCAAGTCTCCTCTGTGAACCTGATGAACAGTTGCTCTTTTTGTAGCAACCTGTTACAGATCTGAAGACTGTTCTAAAGGTGTTTAACTGTGTGTCTAGATATGTCTTTATATTAAATTGTTTCAAAATACAGAACAGATACATAAGACAAATTTTTTCCAGTGTTTTTTTTTTTTTTTTTACATAAAGATTGGCTGGGTCCACTGAAGAATAGGATAAATGTGTTCTTTGTTGTTGGTAACACAGCAGTTCATAATCCAGGCATGTCCTCGCTGACTGTTCTTACACCCTTTGTCTTCTCTGTCAAGTTAGGCTATAGATGTGGGTCTCGTCAGCTTATGCTACAGTCAGCGTTGTCACATTTTCATTAATAACAATAATTATTAGATGGATTTTATATTAATTCAACCTGCTCTTCTCCCATGACAATCAAGAAAGCAGCCTGTATGAAATCTCCACACTGCTTTATTCTGTGTCCTGGATGGACGGCACAGAATCTGCAGTAAATACTACACCACAGCTCACATGGCCTGTTTTTAGGGAACATGGGTCAAACTGAAAATAGGCATTAAAGGCCAGGCTCTTTTCCTCCATTTTTAAATAATAAAAGAAGAAAAAGCAGAAAAACGAGTGCATCATTCTGTTATTTATGTCAGGAAGTGTTGGCATCTGCTCCTTTAGCTGAAACCAGACATCTCAATTTGTTATCTGATGTAACCCTTGTCACAGGCCAAAGCTACAGTCTAACACAGTCTAACTCTATTAGCAAACAGGCCACCAAAGGAAGTCGCTGCGTAAGTACACGAGAAATTTGTTACATGATCTCTCATTATCAGTTGATAGAACTGATTGCTTTCAGCAGAAAACCAGGTCCCACCTAAAGAGCAGAAAATTATTCATTTGAATGACACACAGCAAACTTTCCCCATGTATTTTGGAGAAATTGAGAAAAGAGGGAGTAGCACTGCACCAAATTCCTCGTAGGCTGCCTGACAAACTCCAAAAGAACAAGGCATAAGGATATGGGGAGAGAACAGAAACAGAGGGGACCGAGAGCAGGAGAAGCTGTCCTGCCCTCTGAAAGCAAGCTGTGAAGGAGAGCAGTCTCAGCAAGCTGGCTGACCCTGCTCAGCCCCCCAAGAGGGAACCCCCGGCGACAGCTCACCTTTCAGCGATGAAGCAAGATGCTCACCACAGCTGGAGCCAGCCTCTCCCTGTCAGGCAACCAGAGGAGCAGCTGCCCTGCTCCGGGAGAGGGTCTTCTGCCACGGTGGTGCTGGCTGGAAAATGTTCAGGCAGGTCAGACATAGGCTGAATAATCAGCAAAATCAAAATGGCTGAATAATGCTTAAACAGATGTGAAGATGAGGGAAGACACATACCAGCAGCCCACACATATACAAATACCACTCAAGGAGAGCAAAGGATTTAGCACGCTCCTGCGAGACGTCATCGCTGTAGCTCTAATAATCCATCCTTTTGACTTTGCAACCAGATAATGAATTCCAAAATGCCAGGGAATATCATTGGCCGCTACAGTCCATGCATCCTTCAAAGCACCATTTAACCCATGAGACATTTCCACCCACCCTCCCAGGGTTGGACAATTTGTACTGGGCTTTCCCATACCCACGCATTTTGCCTTGCAAATTCCTGCTGGGAAAGTTTGTCCTTAGGGAGACCACAAGTACAAACATCTCTAGCAGAAACGGACTGAAACGGTGAAAACGGGAAAGCCAGAAGAGCAAAACAGCGGACACACAACGCCTCTTCTATTCTGATTAGCAGATGCAGTTGTCCCCAGTTCCTCCAGCTGTTGATAAAACAAAGAGTTGGCTGATGGCTACCATTAGAGCTGCGTATGACCATGCAGAGCTCTTGGCATGGGGAAGAGAGACAAGAGGACGGCCTGGGACGCGTTATCAGCCATGAAACAAATGGAGGCTCTCTGTCACCCTCCACCTCCAAGGGCTGTACCACACTCGGCTCTGTCCTGTCCGTAGGCACACACTATTACTGCGCTTTGGCTGGCAACATTTCACAAAATACATGGAATGGTTGTGCCAAGTCCCAGTACAATTCACGGTGAAGAAACATCTACATGAAAACCAAACATCCTACCTGGTCTCGGCATGGGGGTGGAGGAGAAAGCCTGTGGTGAGTCACCGTTCCTTGCATTTCTAACACAGGATCCAACAGTATCCAACACAGGAAGGCAGCATTCTTGTCGGTATGGTGAAGTAACGTTTGTGCAAGCCAGGTAAGTTTTCAGACGTTCATTTCTCAGTTGCTCTCAGGCAGCAGACTAACATTGTTATTAATTTTATAAAACAACAAAAAAAAGTGAACCAACTACAATCATCCCTCATGAGCCTCTCAGCAGCTGCACATTTTGAGGAGCAATAGGTATTTTCTCTATTAAATAGCGCTTGAGGAAACTGCCATGACTGAGCTAGGAGCAGATACAGCAAAACAAAGACCACAAGTTCTACTCCCGACCCTGTAAAACAGTCAGCAGCCATGCCCAGCACCTCTCGAGCCAGATTTCAGAACGCAATGGTATTGGTGCATCTGCTCTTCAGTGGTCCCAAGGACTTCCCCCAGCTTCTGCAGTCACGAAGGCAGGACAGCCCAGCAGAGCTGGCAGAGGTGGAGCCACTGCCCTGCTCTTTGTTGGAAAGACACCAAACACACCACAGCTAAGCTGAGCCCACTCCAGCTGCCCATCCGCAGCTTCGGCACATCCAGCCTCACTCCTCTGCAGCCTCTCCATGTCAGTTGGCTGGCTGCAGCTCACCGCACAGCAGCCCGTAGGACCCGAGGCACTTGTCCTGCCTAAAAGATTCCTCTAGAGGGGCCTTTACAACAGCACGCACGCAATCAGCTTCATTTTCAGCAAAGATAAAATACTTGCAAGAATCTGATGCTCTCTGGTGACCAGAAACAAGGAGGTTCCTGAAGCCCAGAGGGCTGAGGCAGCAGGAGACTTTGCTCCAGTTTGGCCTTGCAGGAGAAGCACTGAACAACAGATGGAGATCGCTGCCCTTGCTTGGACAACACACCTCCCACCCGCGGGCACAGCAACACGCAGAGAAGCTTCTCGGTGGCTGCTAAGGCTGAGTCACGAGTGGTAACTTATTCCCCAGTGCATGAAAAGGGGATGATTTTTAACTTTTTACAATATACTTAGAACACCATGGGTAATGACACATGAACGAACATTTCCAGAAGTTTTGACTGTCACACTGTGATTATACATTTCTTTTATGTGGCCCAATCAGGAAAGAGACATTAGTATACAAACACTTCGCTATCATAACTTCAATAAGCAGAAAATAACTAATCAGAGCACTTGGCAATCAAAAACCAAGATAAATACTACCGTCTGTGGCAGAAAAGAGAAACTTCAGGGCACAGACGTGAATGGACGGAGAGTAATGATGCCATTTTTCAATTCTCTTTGGTCGCTCAAAGCAATAGCAAACACACAAATGGAAGCTTCAAAAGTACATTGTAAGGACTCATTAGGATTTCTACAGACAAGGAAATATGGTATAAAAAGCAATTTGTCCACAACCATTGGCAAGCAGTTTGGAATAGGAGACATTAGTTTCCCCTTGTAAAATGAACTGATGTTACATACGGCAGTGCTGGCATTTCTCCGAGCACTACAGGCCTTGCAGTAATGTTCTGGTAGCATTTGATGCTCAGAAAGTGCACGCATCTTCATTTCACTGGAAACTTCATCATCACACAGCCATTTGTCTCTGACTTTGCTGGAAGACCAGAGTGCTGTAGGCCACCTCATTCTGGGGATGTGAAAGAAGCCGCAAACATTAGAGAGCATGCAAGCATCGCATCCCAGCGCGAGTTTCCTGCTTTCAGTTTGCCCTCGACCCTGCAGACCACAAGCAGTCACAGTCTGTCCCCGCACGTGGGCAACCAGTAAGTGCTATGCTGGATCAGACCAGGTGTCAGTCTAGCGCAGGATCCTGGGTCAACTCTGCATTAGGGGCTTCCAAAGAACCAGTATCATGCAGGAAATCTGCAGAAATGCTTGTCCTCTAAAAAGATCTTCCCATAACCTGCTAATTAGTGGTTTACTTAAGCCCCAGAATCCTTGAAATACGTGGGGACTATGGCATTTGAGCCGCGTGATAACAGAGAAGGAATATCCCCCCTCCTGCTGTCCAGGTACCTCCCAGGACTACTATAAACACGGGTGAAGCTCTGGATGCACAAAAGCAAGCACTTCAGAGTCAAAAGAACTGCCGACTAACGCTTGAGTCTTACAAGAGCAAACCTCTTTTCTACCCCCTCCTGCCCCCCAATTAATACTTACCATTCCATCAAGAATCTGAAGCCTCTGCATAAAGTATTAGAAATAATAGCTGTGACCTTTACCTGGATGTTTGTAGCAGATTCTTCGGTCGCTGCCTGGGAGGGAACTTGCTCCTGCGAATTCTGGTGGGATCTCTTGTACTCTGGGAAGGAGAGGGATACCAGTCTCAGGTGTCTGCACTGCGTTTGGAGACAGCGGTGCAAGAGAGACTCGAGAGCGGGGTGACAGAGCAGCACCAGAGAGCGCGTGGCTTAGACGTGGCTTGTCAAACCCCTCACAGACCTTCCCGGCAGAGCGAGCAGTTCAGCAGCCCAAGTCCCTGCCCGCCTCTGGGAAGCGGCTAGGATGACAGAGACTGATGAGTCTGGCGAGAACCGTGTAGCCAGCGTCAGGATGAAAAACCACCAAACCGAACTAAACACAACCAACACAACCCACCGCAACTCATCAACGCTGAAGTTAATTCTTCCATGAAAACTGCCCCGGGGCGATTCATGAGGAGTCACTGCCACGAATGACCTGTTCATCAATAAGTGATTTATTTATTCAAGGGAGGCATAATTTGAGCCCCTTTCAAAGTAACTGCTGAAGTCACTTCGAAACCCTAGCGCTGCAAGACGCAACCCAAAGAGCACGGAAACTTAGCACCATCCATGTTAATATGCACAGCACAAGATGTCAAGCACTCCTCTGCCACCAGGTCTGGACTGGCACGCGGCCGTTATTCCCTCTGCTGTGCCGCTTACTTTTTCTGAGGAGGTAGATGGCAAAAACCAGGACAGTCAACAGGACGCCGGAGATAAAAGCTAACGATATGTAGAATATTTCATGGCTGTTGATACACAGAAAATAGTGTCAGAATCCGCAGTTTTAACAGAGGTGTTGAAGAATCAGTAGTGCTCAGATTCACCAAACTTTATGAAATGTAATACATCATTTATCCCAAGCCCCGTGAGATTAAAAGGTGCGTCCCTGCATTAAGCATCACTATGAATTAAATGTCTAGCGCACAGACTAAGAAGTTCTACGCAACCTTTAAGACCCCAAGACATGAAATGTATTGGATATAACTCATCCCTTACAGGAGGAGTCTGACATCTCAGGGAACTCTGCATGTGAAGTCAGGAAATAAGGGTGCAGCATTTACTTGTCAATCCAGCACTTGACTTCTGAAGCTTTTAAGTCAGCCGCAGAGGTATATACAGTGGTAGATATGGTGACAGTAGTGGAAATGGGTGCTGGTGTAACTGGAAATGAATAGGAAAAAAAAAATAAATCAAAAATCGGTTTTACAATGCGTTGATTTCTCCAGTTCTATTACAAGCAACAAGAACTACATAAAGGCATGCATCTATTCTGGTAAGTATCACTGTAAGTGTAACATTTCCCTATCAGAGGGCTGAAAATGGAAACAGCAGACAGAAAAATTTAGTTATTCACATGCTTACTGCTCCACAGCAGCCTTTGCCGGCCGTGCAGTTCATCCCCAGACACGTACACCTCCTGCTAAGCTACCCCCACAGCAGCCCCTTCTGAGTCAGAACAGGATCAACTTTGTCAAGAACACTGCATCTAAGTAAATTATGTAAAGAAGAAAATACCTGCATTTCCTTTTGAGGAGCCACCTCCCATTCTCTCCAAAGACTAACGAACAGCAAGAGAAGCTAAAAGGAGGGGGAAAAAAGTCATATTTATGTACACATAGGTACACACACACTAGAGCACAACAAACCTGTCGCCTTCTTCTAACTCCTGTACTGAGTTTTTAGCAATTTTCCAGACAGCTTACACAAACTGGCGCAAAGCCACAGAGCAAACCCGGCAATGACACAGCACGGATCGTACTTCCCAACGTCGTGTTCCTGCGCACACACGTGCACGCTCACTACGCTCTGACGAACAAGTCGCCTTCTTTCAGGACAACCACTAAAAAAGCACCCACGGTATTACTTTTGCAGCAGCTAGAACTGAGTGAGCTTTACAAACATTTCCACGACTAGAAGCAGCTTTGAAAAAAACGCCCTCTTTCAGATTTTCCTTCCCAAGTTACATTGACTTTTTCCACCAAAGCAACAGGAATGGTCACTTTCTTCTCAGATTTGCGGTGGAATCTTAAAGATAGGGAAGTACCAGTCTCCTCCCAAATTCCTGCCCTGGTATTTCTCAGCACACAGCCTGCAAACTGCACACTGCGATTAACGTGATGGCATTGCTGACGATGTGAAAGCAAGCACCCTGCTCCCTGTTGCTGCCATCTTTCCCTACTGCACACCATTGCATCCCAGAAGGGTCAAACGGCTCAGACCGCCCGGCTGCCTACAGCGACTCTGGAAGTGCAATGTGTTTGCAGCAATAAAAGCAGCGACAACAAGCGATGCGGCTTCATCTTACCTCGCACCATAGAACTGCTGCCCACCTCCTGGCAGAAAACTCCTGAAGCCTTGGCACAGCAGTTTAACCACTTGCTTTTGTGAAAAGAAATCCGTCAAACTAGTTAAAGCTCAAGTGTCATTCAGAAGTGGGGTTACACAAATGTGGAAGTTGAGCAACTTCACTTTTTTAAAATCAAAAAACAGGAAACTATGAAAAACACCTGCATTCTCAGCAACTGTTCACGTTAAAAAAAAAGGCAGTTTCAGCTGAAGCTAATTAACTTACTTTTAAGTAAGGTTTTTACTTCTGAAGAACACACTTTTTTTACTGAACTATTGTATTGAGAAGTGGAGAAAACTGTGCTGTTTTACTAACTCCACTAAAAACAAGCATTTCCCCACTCTAGTACCCATCCATGTAAGAGAGGCATGTAAGCACACCTGAGTCTGCTTCCCTACGTTTATTTACTAAACAAACCACTTCCCAACACAGAAAGGATGAGATTACACCCCGGTAAGTGCTTTGCTCAGCTGGCACATCTGATATGTAACACAATCCTTCAGGGAAAACATTTCCTATAAAAAGAACATGGAAAGGCTTATACTGTGTATTATCATAATACAGATAAAACTATTTTCCTTGTTACACAAAAGAAAAGAAAGCAACTTTTTTTTCTATGAAAACTCAGAAAAAACCCACCCTCTAGAATAAACTTCTCCATTTCACTGTTTTAAACTTCATACGGGCAAGTTCAGTCGAGGCAAAGTTTGCCCGTAGCTTCTGACACATTTCCTGTCTGCTGCGCCCTCTTTCCCACAGAGCAGGAAGACGCCTTTATCACTATTTGAAGCTTTGAGCGGGTTTTTTCAGTTCGTTTTCTAAATGAGGACGTTCATTCACAATACCTCCAAGTACCGGACTAGGTGAACAGGAGCACTGGCACTTCTTTTGATTTTAGAACATGTTTACAATTACAGAAAATATCTACAGGTCATTATCACACCGAATTCTACAAGACAAACTGATCACTCTAGGAACACCAGAATTTTTCACTGTGTGAAAGTAAATTCTGTCTCTTCTCTCTGGAAGTGCTCCTGACCAAACAAGGAACCAAACGGAACGGCACAAACTGTGATTTCAAGTAATCGCCCAGTATAAACTAACTGTAGCGGTTTATGTGACAGGCCCAGCTACTTCAAACACAAAACAGAAATTACCATCGCTACTGGTAGTGAAAGACAGCAGAGTGTTTTGCTTGTTTGTCTGGTTTTTTTAATGACAGTTTAGAATCATACAGTTTCCAACAGTTAGCAATGAGACACACATCAGTGGACTCGGATGCTCTGCGGTTACACTGCTGCCTGTGCGCTCTTCGATAATGCCTTCAGGTCCAAAATGCACTTTGCAATACTCTCCTTCTGCTGCAAAAGAAAGGAAAACAGCTTTCAGAAGAAAGATGTTAGGAAAGACATTTAACCAAGCAAAATATGCATTTTAGATACTCCTTTTTAGACCCATAAAACGAGGTACAGAGTAAAAGGGATATAATCACAGCTCATGAAGTCAGAGGTGCAAATCCAAACAATGACCTACATTAAACCATCTGCCCGTGGTGCTAGGACCGTTTCCTTTTTCGTTCTTGGCTTCATTCCTCAAAAGGACAGACATCTAGAGCACATCTGCAGATCTTAAGCTGCCGTGGTCTCTCACAGAGAATTTTACAAGTGAATTCCCTTATCACAAGCTTAGCTCTGTGCTGCCACAACAAACACCACACGTGACCAGCTCAAATCACCAGTGCCATAAGCATCTGGTACCTAGTAACTGGGCTTGCTAGCTCTTACGCAGCAGCAGGAATGTGCTGCAGCCATGTCTGGAAGTCACCCAAAGATGACCTAGCATCTTCTGGCTTAAGCCACAATCACCGGACAACAAGTACTTCTACGGACGAAAATGTGAAGCATATTAAAAAAACAAGTACCTGCTGAGGTGTGATGCTCTGAACAACGTTTTTCTCCACCCACTGAATCATGTGATCTTGTTCTTTCTGACGCTTTAAATTCTGCATAGCCACTTGATAGTCCAGCCTTTTCTTTACTTCATTGTACACCATCAGTAATCGTTCTCGGTAATTAGTTTCCAGCAACATTGCAATATTGTTCTAGACACAGAAGATGAAATCAAAGGGTTAACATCTGTCAAGAATACAAACCAGCAGCAGAACACCTTCTATAGCAAAAGTCACCGGATCAGGCGGTGGAACTGGCCCTGTCTGCAACATACAGAGGGTAAATGGCTTGTTACTTGTCAGCAGACGAAGGGGCACCCAGATTATGCAGCAGAGACTGCAGCAGAAGCCAAGAGTAGAGCTGGAACTGCGTACCCGCTTAGCGTCAAAGAGGTAACCGCGGCCTTCGACCCTCCACTGCTCCTTCTTCTCCTGCTCAATGGCAGTCTCAAGATCTTTAATAGCCTCGTTTTTGACAGCTAGAGCTTTAGCCACTTTCTCCTGAAAGGTGAAACAAAAAATACACTTCAGAACGAAAGTAAGATGCAAGGAGAACAAGTGATCTGTAATTAACTTCTGAAATTCTGTATTAAGATTTGAGAAGTATCCGCACAAACTGGATTATGCCAGGGTTGAGGCTGAAGGGTGGCAAGACAGCAGAATTAGGGTTCACAATCAATCCTACTTTAAAGAAATAATTTGTGCTAGTAGGAGTTTTAGAAGACTTTTGTAACAATATCAACATAAGATCTGAAACATACCTTATTTAAGCAACATTCTGAAGATATTAGACTCAGATTTCTAGACACCCTGGACACAATATTCTTACAAATATTTAAGCAGGTAACTTAGAATATTTGTTAACTACTACAAAGTTAGATTATGGTTTCTTTTATTACCTCATTAAGTTTGTCAGCAAAAGCTGCTACATTAGATCCGTATTTTTTTATGCCATAAATGATGACTGTTAATATGCAGGCACCTGCAACTGTCTCGTGGTTAATTACATAGATTTCCTTAGAGAGAAAGTAAAGCAGGAGTCCAGTTCCCAACATGTAAGGCCCTAATGAAAAAATAAAGCAGCATTATTTGTACAAAGCATAGAGAGGCTCGCTGAAGTCAAACACCTAATCGGTAGCTAGTTTAAGGCTTACAGGAAGATCAGCAGGTGTTCTCTTTTGCCATGACAAAAAGTAGAAACCCAGTACCACCAAGGGGAAGGGTGCCATGAGGGCGCTCACCAGAAAGGGAAACAGCTTGCACCTTGCATGGGACCTGCTGCTCCTGCTCATTCAGAAACAGGCAAAAATCTCCCTTTGAAGGTTTTGAGGGTCATCAGGCAAATAAACCTTTCTGCAAGACCAACCTCACAACATTCTTTTTGCACAGGTGCCTAGCTTTAGAGCCAGGAAGTGCTGCACTGGCACATTCTTCCACAACCTACTTCTGCATATGCAAAAATAATTTTCCCTAGTATTTTACCTTTACAGCAGTCAGAAGTGGTGGACAGAACCAAATAAGCATAACTAAACACACATTTAAAAAAAAAAAAAGTATATATTAACCTGTAACTCCTGTTTTAGGATAGAGAAACTGGAAAAACTCCTCAGGGATCAAACCATGACGCACTTCTCCTCCTTTCTCAGGCAGAGGTGGCAAAGGAGCCAAACACTGCTGAGTTGTATGCAGTGGTCTCGTGGTGTGCAACACGCTGTAAATAATGAGGTTCCCATTAAGCTTCTTAAAAGCCCCACCCTCAGATGAGACCCTGACACGTGTCCCACTGAGCGGGGAGGCAGCCACCAGCCAGCCTCCTCTGAGGAAGTGGGTGGGACCAGATAACCTCCAGAGGTTACTCCCCACCGCAATGATTTTATAACCCCATGGCCTCCATTAGAATCACAGATTCAGAATCGCAGAATGTTCGGGGTTGGAAGGGACCTCTGTGGGTCACCCAGCCCAACCCCCTGCCCAAGCAGGGTCACCCAGAGCAGGCTGCACAGGACCACGTCCAGGAGGGTCTGGAATATCTCCAGAGAAGGAGACTCCACAGCCTCCCTGGGCAGCCTGGGCCAGGGCTCCGTCACCCTCAGAGGGAAGAAGTTCTTCCTCAGGTTCAGCTGGAGCTTCCTCTGCTTCAGTTTGTGCC
>Ga0065711_1037740_pt1 | contig 19516 bp, 15 predicted proteins | sample Hoacrofraction12_FD_59098 | JGI IMG/M metagenome (GOLD analysis project Ga0065711, IMG submission 59098) | Hoatzin crop microbial communities from Cojedes, Venezuela - Epithelial fraction 12 v2 (version 2) | ecosystem: Host-associated > Birds > Digestive system > Esophagus > Crop | place...
ATCACAGAATCACAGAATAGTAGGGGTTGGAAAGGACCTCTGTGGGTCATCTAGTCCAACCCTCCTGCCGAAGCAGGGTCACCTACAGCAGGCTGCACAGGACCTTGTCCAGGCCTGCGGCCAGCAGGCAATAATATTTCAGCCTTTATTATCACTAGTTAATAACACTTCAACCTTCCTACAGCCTCCTTCTCCTTGGGACCTTCGATCCCGCTTCGCAGCCCAGGTGGCCACAGGCTGTCTCCGCATGTGCCTCGACTCTAGGTTGATATTTCCATGGGTGGTTTACCTGTGCTTCTGTGCTTATCATCGAAGCACCGGGAAGCTCCACCGTATCTGGGGACTAGGCCTTTTGTGCATATAACCTTCCAGTCCACCAAAGCTCAGTAAATATATGTAATTTCAGCCTTCACAAAATCTTGGTTTATTAAGAAGACAGCATTAAAGAAAAAACATACTACGATTGCCTGATGTCTGCAGGAGCTAAGCTGCTATAGTATCTCTCATCCTCAACACCACACATATGGATCTAGGCTAAGGAGGTTTTTTAGGGTTCAATTTGGAACTGTTTCGATTTTCTACATTAATATACGCAGAATATATACATCATTTACACATGCACACGCACATATACATGTATGTGTGCACATATATAGACACATCATATGGCCATGTACATCAATGTGTATATGGATTTATACCTAACCGTTAGTCCCACATAGTTACTGTCTCAGTTCAGTTACCAGTTTCTGTTAACAGCTCTTTTTATACTATTGCCAGGCATCACTGTTTTCTAAGTGGGTCATCTCCTGTGAGGATTTCACTAATCATTCGATATGAGATGCCATTATACTTCAATCAATAAACTTGTACCACGATCCTACTTGTGCAGTATCTTCCAGTGGCTAAACCCACACACATTTGTAAAAAGGATGGTCTGAAAAACAAATCTAATCTTGCTTATTCATGGAGATAAGTCCTGAAACAAAGGCTCTCTTAATAAATCATTTAACCAAGGTATTTTGCAGAAAAGCTTTTGAGGTTCTTTGTTTCTATTCTACGGCTGCAACTCCCGTTTTTCACTCGGCAATACTGTCATTCCTTTCTCCACACGTAGCTTCCACTGAGAAGCTAAGGGGAAAAAAACAGAGAGAAAGTATTCGTCACGACATAGCCGTGCCCCCTTTCCCTGCGGCTGGCCACCTCACATTGGCAGAAAGCCGAGATCTGTTTCTCCCTCCGTTCCCTTCTGTAGCTCCCCTCCCGCCCCGCTTAAGAGAGCCTCCCTGGAGGCTGGAGCTTATTATTTAGAAATTCAGAGCTGTATTTTCTCAGTCCTTTGTGCAGACGGAGAAACTGGAGAAGGGACAAGCAGAGCTGAACTGAACAGCCTGCAATGCAGAGAACATCATGAATCCCCTGAGCTACAAACAGATGAATAACTAAATCTTTCGCAATACCCATAACAAGCCTTGGCTTAGGAAAACTTGACTTCTGCCCATGCTCCTTCTAGTTTCTGAATAAACCTTTTTCCCTACTCATGCACTCAGAGTACTCTCAAGCATAATTACTGCCTTAGTTGCATTCATGAGGTCATTTTAGCAAGATTACATTAAAAGTTCTTTGAATATTTTTTTGGCAGAAAGGGAGATGCAAGGTCAACCGCTTGCTTTCTTCTCCTCTCAGACCTTTGTTCTCTATTACCATCTCTTAAACAGACACACTTCACTTTTGATTGCCTGAATTTGTATGGATCTGAAGCAATTTTATTGACATATAAAAGTGTTTCTTCTTTCATAGCCTCCATATGCAAAGGAAGCCTGGCGAGTCCTAGGTTTGGCAAGTCACCGAGCTGAAAGCACCATTCCTGATGCATACTGGAGAGCTGCCTTTTAACTTCAAGAAGGTGCACCATGAGAGCTCCAGGCAGCTCAGCTGCACACTGCTGCTGCGAGCAACGTCTGAACTGATGATCACCACTGTCCAAGTCACTGGAAATTTGCAGAAATAAGCCAAATACTTAGGTCTTTGGGCTTTTCAACAAAGGAAATAGAAGTTTAGGGTTTTCTGTACACAGGTTGCTTTTGTAGTTAGGAATAAACTCTACAGGGAAGCGCAGATGACGGTTGCGCTGCCAGTCAGAGGGACCTCAACAGGTTGGAGGAATGGGCAAACAGGAGTCTCATGACGTTCAGCAAAGGCAACCACAGAGCCCTGGCGATGAACAGCCCCAGGTACCTGCACAGGCTGGGGGTGGACCAGCCACAAAGCAGCTTCCCAGGAAAGGTCCTGGGGTGAATAACACTGACATTCTTGCTTTTTACCATTGTTTGCATCGTGCAGGAAGAGAACGTAAGGTTCACGTACTTCTTGACTGTCTGGTCAGAACCCCACGTGCAGGGTCAAGGACGCTCTAAATGACCCCCACCTTAACTGGAGCAATGCTCGTATTTTCCTGAGCCTGCTTCCCTTCACTGGCTGGGTGGCACCCAGGAGCTGTGTGGTACCCAGAGCTCGTCTTCTTTCCTTCACCTCCTTCCCACCCCCATGCGAAGATGGCAATTCTTTAGAAGTGACCGCTAGTAATCTGCAGCTCAGGCAAATAAAAAAACCCCTCGCTGACTCTGTGGAAATGCCAAGTCCCAGCAGGTCCGTTTGTAATCGTATTTACACTGCAGTGGTTCCATTAGCCTCTGGGAAGCTAATCCTGATTTACAATTCTGAAAATCAGATAGAAATCTAGAGCTAAGCTCATATTTTATTTTAAGAGTTGCTGTTACAAGAGTCTGAAAACAACCACCAGGCTGTTCCTATTAAATCAAAGTAAGCTGTCTACGACTTACACCGTTTCAGTTAAATACAGACACGCCAAGCGCACTGAAATGGGAACAGGCATTTGAAATAATATTTCCAATTATGAAGCAAGAAATCTTGGGATTTTTTATTTCATCATTGGGGAACACATCCTAATTCAAAGTGATGATTAAAAAATGTCCAGGAATACTTAGCTCAGTCTGAGAAATGCAGCACTGCAAATGCCCACTCCCACCGTGTTTGAACACTCGGTCTCCACCAGCTGACACCCTGGCACTGGCACCAACCACTGATCATGTTTAAGGAAAAATGAAATGCTAGATTTTATTATCCATCACAAGAAAAAAAAAAAACAAAACCACATACAGGAAGGAATCAGGGAGAACATTATTATGGAAAGAGTAGTTTAGACAGAATTTATAACATATTTGTCATATTGCAGGCACAATGTCATAAATATTAATACAACATTCATTGGGAAAGGACCAGGACAACCCTGGAAGCACGGTTACTGAAAATTTTCCATGTTATGCAAGATGCCTCCTAGCACAAGGAGAAATAATTTGACTGTGCTTCTTTTGTAAGACAGATGTGTGAGGAGATGTTCCCAGAGGACAGAAACGCTCACCGCCAGCGCGGGCAACGGCTCCTCAATTGGCAGGAGAGGAGCAGCGGTCAGAAGGCTTTTCAAATGCCATCAGTTTTCAACGAAAGATTCAATTTTGTTCCAACGGGAATCTGAGCGAAAGCTGCTGGATTTCTTACAGAGGCTCCAATTCTTCCCTTAGAACTCATTCATAAAAAAATCTCCACCTGAAAACTAATTTTCCACATGAGGCCTCAACGAAAATCTGGAAAGGAGTATCCAGAAAGGTGTGACCTTTCAGTGAGAACCGGTTTTTCACTTTTCCAGTCGCTTTTTATTTTTTTCCAATTTGTTCTGCACTATGCAGTTTTTCTGTCTGTGCCCTTCACTTTTGTGGCTTTAGGGAACCCACCACCAACATTCGGTTCCTGCGTGTGTTCTCTGTCATAACGCTACGAGGGCGGCGCTCGTGTGGAACAGTCAGTTCAGGCACTTCCATCCTTCAACGAACTCATTTTCAAAAAATTGTGCGAATTGACAGATTTTGTAGATATAAGATCAACACAGTGTTCCATATGTGCTTATTTGGAAGCACCGCGTGCCATTCAACACAGCAGTTTCCTCACAGGAGAGTAAAGGCATTTGCTTTCAACAACTTCACTAAACAAAGCATTGTATCTTGTCAAAATGCTTCACACTTCCATAAATCTCTCCAGACGCAGATATTAGGGCACAGAGATGGTCTCCCATTATAAATGTGAAAGTCAGGCTGCCTCGGAGCAGTGCAGGGAGTAAGCATCGAGTTCAGAAGATCCTCTGGAGAACGCTTGGTGTGCATGCGTTAAATAGAAATAGAAATACTGATCTAAGCAGCTCAGCCAGCCCCAGCTGGCGCAGCAGGACAGGACACGAGTGACATTAGTTAGAGCACTTCATTCATGACCTGTTTTTTGTGACTGGAACATTTCCTAGAGCAGCTTGTTGTAGCTGAAGACTTTGATGCTGACTCTCAGTCCCCAACTAACACTGCAGAGTTTCAGGAGTAGCAAGGGGGAGAAAATGTGTTTAGGAAAGTCACAGAGCTGCACAGGGCGAGATGAATCTTCCGCTCTGCACGTTATCGGGTGGCTTCCGTCAGCAAGAATTAGTCACACGTTTTCACCCTTCTGCTACGAGTGACTTGCAGTCTTTTGTCGTTGCATGAACCAGCACGTGGTGATCTGTCTCGAGGATGTTCCAAGCACCAAGAGCACAACGGCCCCACGGGAGCTCGCTCTTGGGTTAGCCAGCTGGTGCCAGCAGGACTTTGCACCTCACACCACGCGTGTTCCAACATTCCCGAACACCTCCAGGAGCCCACCAGCGCAGCACCATTCAGCACAGGGCTGCTCGCAGCTGCAGTCCATGTTTTCACACTAGGCTCATCACCTGCCGCAGCTGGAGATACAGGGTCAGGGCTGCAGAACACAGCCAATATTTACCCAATATTTACCCATCTGTCACGTGAAAATCCCGAATAAGTTGAAGCCCACAGCCAAACTGCTAAAAAGACGCTAGGGGTAGGTGACAAAGAAGAGAATGGGTTATCGTTTTGCTCATTTACTCCAGCTCATGGAAACTGTCTCAGCTTTCACTTTCACACTGAGGAGCTTAAAATTACCAGCGGAGATGAACTGCATTTTCCAGGGGATCCCCAAGCCCCTAGCCTAGGAGTACGGATGTGAATGCTGCAAGTACCAGCACCAGCAGAACCAAGAACTTCCCTCCCAGCACATCACCCCAGCTGCCCCTTCCCCACTTCTGCCTGCTCTTCAGCCTCCATCGATTTTTCAGTAAGTTAATTTAGACCATTTCACTTTAAACTTTCAATCCTCTTTTCTCATGTAGAGGCCCCAGGGCCAGAATGCAAGCCTGAAACCGTACACCTATTTTTGAGGACATTTTCATATCGACAGGAGCACATCACAAGAAAAGCCAGGGCAGAATCAGAGTGGCAATGGCCTGGTTATAATTCCCAGCACTATGGGGCAGATGAACTAATTCCCCCTCCTTTTCCTGTACTACTATGCCTTGCCACACAGACATCTTAACTGAAAAAAAGTCACCTTCTGGATAAGTTGGGGTTTTTTTTATGTTTATGATCACTTCAGCACAGATGAAAATATGGCAAGGAAAACTTCAAATTTTTGTATATAGATTACATAACTAAAGTTTAATTAGCCTTGTCTATTTAATTAGGGATTACAATACCTACTGCTCCTATTTAGAAAAGCCAAAATGAATTTAAAAAACCCAAACCTAGATTAACATAGATAAGAGGTTGTGCGGTATATGGTCTGCCCAATAAGTTGTTGCAGCATGCTAAGAAGATTTCTGCTGAAGAAGTAATATATACCTCTGCAGCAGATATAAATTCATTCTTTAAGCTTCATTTGTTTTATATCATCATTGCTTCCACTGCCATTTTTTCTTCCTTAATGTCTGAATTTCCACTTGCTTTTAAGATGTAAGAATTGCTAGTTAACGTAGTTGCAGTCAAATTTTTATTTATGTAACAGGAACTGATTTTAATGCTGTATTCCCAAACCCATTTCTCTGCTCCAGATGGTCCTCATTCACCTGCAGTTTGCCCCTGTGCATCCTTCCATCGCAAAAGCAGCTCCTTGCCAGCCAGGGTCCCCCATGCAACAACACTTCTCACACACCCATAAAATTTTACTGTTCCTGGCCCTGCTGTTCCCTCCCAGGGGGCTGTATCACAGCCCATCAGCTTTACAGCAAAAGAAGAAAGTGAACAAGGCACCATCAGAGCTTTTTAATCTTATTCATCAGATTACTGGCTGTTGCACAGAGCTGATAGATGTAAGTGTATAACCTTCCACTCCACGATCCTTAAGATGAAAATGAGGCCAGTGGTTGTGGTTTGTCTTTTTTTGTTGTTTTGCCAATTTTTAATAATATATTTTAGTTGTATTCTAGCTAACAAAGCAGACTGCAAAGCTTAGAAAATTCAGTCTTCAGAAGTTAATTTACAAAGTTACAAATACATCTATAGTGGATAAAAAAAAATCTGCTCTGGCAAACTTGCTTCCCTGAACAAGATGGACTTTGACAAACTAAAGGAAGTCTGGTGGAAAGCCCCAGGATGACTACATGGCCGCAGCACACGGCATGCAAGAAGATGTCAAGGGAAGTGTTCAGTCTTGAGAAGCCTAACAGGAAAATCTTATTGTTGTCCTCAACTATCTAACGTGAGGGTACAAGAGAAGACAGAGACTTTATTCTTGAAGACGCACAGAGAAAGGACAAGAGGTAACAGACACAAGTTCCACCTGGGAAATTCCAAATGTATATTAGAAAAAAAATTGCAATCATAGTAGTCATTCATTAGAATAGGGTCCAGAGAGGTGAAGGATCTCCATCCTTGAACAAGGCCCTAAGCCACTCCTGCCTTGAGTGGGGGAGTTGGACTAAGCAGCCTCTCCAGAGGTCCCTTCCAACCTATTCTCTGTGATGAAATACAAAACCTTGCTGTAAAGACCCACTGGAAGTAAGGTATTTTTAATTATAATAACCAAAATATATACACAATAATGTGCATTTTGCTTATACCAAGAAAAAAAAAACATACTGCATTTCAAAATTCATGTACTGCAATAACAGAGGCAAATAGTCAGTAGTAAGGTTAAGTCACTAATATTAAGAAAAGCCACAATTTGCATGACAGTCGAAGCCAGAAGAAAGCTACAGCAGCTCAGTATTCAGCGACACGAATTCAAAGGATTTCACAGCACCCAACTCTTTTCAATTTCATTACAAGAAAATGGAGTCTGGATTGCAGGTCTGGACCTAGATTATTATCTAGCACCCATAAGCTTCATATTTATCTGTTTACATTTACTGTTTTGCAAGTAATGAGGCCCTGGCACAGGTTGCCCAAGGAAGTTGTGGCTGCCCCATCCCTGGCAGTGTTCAAGGCCAGATTGGACGGGGCTTTGAGCAGCCTGGTCTAGTGCAAGGTGTCCCTGCCCATGGCAGGGGGGTTGAAACTGTTTGATCTTTAAGGTCCCTTCCAACCCAAACCATTCTATGATTCTATGATAATAAACTGCAAGGTCAAGGTAAGCATTTTAATTCTCACAACTGCAGCCTAGTTTCATTACCTAGTAAATTTACCCAGTAAAATTGTGTTAATTACCAGACCAAAATGTTATTCTAAATTGTTCTTCATTTCAGGAGAAGCAAACACTGAACTAGCTGTAGCAAACTTCTAACATTTTCAAGTCAAAGGCTCATTTTTACTTCGAAAGAAAACCCCACAATAAAACTCTTAACAGAGGCTTAAAAAGTTCTTTATAAAATAATCTCCATCACACTTACAATAGTAAGAAAATTATTCTGGTTGCTAGTTTTTATTAATCATGAACTGCTTTGTGTAATCTGTATTAAAGACTATTATAAATACAGTTCACATTTTATTTTTAAAAGGTAGACCAACAAATGTGTCAAGAAAAGCAGAGTCTTGCTGTTTCTCAACAAGTCCTCCTCAATAAGTACATGTTTGACAGCCAGCTGAGACAGGATAGCTAAAGGAGAGAAGTAATGATTTGCATGCCAAAAAAAAACCTTCCTCGGCGATCATTTTATACTTGGAAACTGTACAATTAAACCGATTTAAGATCACATTTGTGTCATTCCATCCATCTCTTCAATGATGGTGATGATCATCTCAAAATTTAACTTTGCTTGAAGTGACATAAAAAGGTAGAATCTGAGCAAGTTCCGGACTGGCAGGAAAAAAGTCTGACACTTATCCTGTCACCCGTAACTATGAAAATACTAGATACTCTTCAAAGTGTTCTTCACCAGGTCTGTCGGAGCAACAGGTATGGCTGTGCAGAGAAAACAGAATGTGTACATATGGGAAATATGAAATATATCAAGTTTACTATTCCTGCAATAGTACTAATAAAATTAAATATGCCAACATTGAATTTCAAGAGGACTCAGAAAGATCTAAAAATCCATATACATTTTTCATCAATTTTTTAATATAAAATGCTCCAGAAATACACATCTTGTGGACACAAATTGGAAATTACAATTAGAAAACAGAAAGAGCTCACAACAACTGCTCATAGGATGTCATTCACTCTACATTTTAATTAGCTACTAGATTCTTCAACTGATAGTAATAAAATATTCTAGTCTATTTAGAGATAGAAATAAAGATGTGACAGTTTATACATCTGATCTTTAATATGCTGGTGCACTCTATTTCCTTACTGGGGCCCTCAAAAAAGAACTGTAAAAATAAGAATAATAAAGAGAGAGCGTATAGCAACTTAAACAAATCTTCTAACCAACACAGTGAAAGATACTCCTCTGAATAAGATGTTAGTGGTGAACATGCTTTTACTAAAGGAGGACAAAATTCTCATTGGCAAGAGTCATTTAAAAACATCTTGGCATTTTCAGTTTCCTTCCAATCAAGTTAACAAAATAGACACAGGATATGAAATTTCCAATTTATGTGTTAAAGTTGTTATTTACAGTGTTTACATGAAACCCTGTACTACTGTTCCAAAACAAACAGCTTCAAGATGATTAAGAAGAGCTAAACCAAGTCACTCATACAAAATAAAAGTAGAATTCAAGAGTTTTTAAATACCATTTGTACTATTTTATAAGTGATTAGAAGCAAACAGATATCGGTAGCTACTCACCAATTTTAGGTGCAACAAATTCTTCTCCTATGCAGTTTTAGCTAAGATAGTTCATGCTACTGACTTGACTTAGTTAAGACTAAGTTACCAGTAGATGTCAAGCAGAACCTCCCAAGACAGAACGCTACACAAACATGCTACGCAGCAGATGCTCCGCATCACCGCGCCCCGTTTTTCCTTACAAAATTCATCCTCCCTAAGATGAAGCCCAGTGGCCACCTCAGTCCCTCTTCTGCTTTTAAGAGCACCATGTGGCCAACTCCCTTCAACTTTCCAAAAGAAAACAATCAGCTAATTCAGACCAGACACAAAACTGAACATCCAGCTCCTCCCTTAGCTTGCCTCTGCTAAACTTTTATCTGCTCCAAAATTACCACAGTCTCCAAGAAGTTAAAGCAATCTGCACTGGCCAACAGCACCCTACAGATCACATTTCCTGAGAAGAGGCAAGCAGGGGAGTAGATCCTATCACTTTGCCTCCACTGATAGCGGACACCATGAAATTACACTGGACAGCAAGAGGTAGCTCTGCACATCAAAGCAGGGAAGTGGTCAGGTCTCAGCATTCAAATCATAAATTCAAATATGTGAAAACTATGAAGAGGGAGCCCAGAGCTACCTTTGGCATTTACTCTTTCCCTCCAGCAGCCCACAAATAGAGTGAAGCTGCTTCTTCAGAGAACTTACTCCTAGATAGGTAAATGGATGTTACTGTCACAGGCACTGCTGGATAACCCATTACCTTCACACGGCGACCCTTCACATTTCAAGGTCTTAAAAGAAAAGGAAAAAAGCAAAAGAAAAAACCCCACCTGACTACTGTCTAACAATGGCAGAGAATTTTCCTTTTCCCTACTGCGAGACTTCTGCAATAATCTTTTACACAGTTTTATGTAGAGGCATTTCTTCTAATGTAAAAAAGTTCTTGGTCTTGTAGTGTGCAGCCTTCCGAAGATACCACTTGTCATTAAGTGCACCCCAGGGGGCCCTAAGTGCCCTCCCATTTAAGCTTCTGGGATCCGAAGCCTAGCCTCAAATGCTGTTCAGTCAAGCAAGTGCTGAGAGGAGTTCTGAGCAATTCCTAGCGGTACTACAATCACACTGACATCCCTGACTGTGCTTTGTTGCCTGACATCCCGCTAAACCGTCTTCTGATTGTGTAGTTCTCAATGAAAAACACAATTACCCCAGCGTCTGCTGAAGCTAAGCAACAAACCCACGTCTAGCTTTGTGGTGATAAATTAACGCATCCCATCCCCCGCAATGAGACAGAAAGTTATTTCTGTAGCAATAAGCTTCATATGATTTCACCCCAAACGGTCATAAAGAAATAAAAGCAGAGAAAAAATTTGGTATCATTTGAGACTCTGCATCAGCCATTGTGCTGACACACCACTGTCAGAGCTGTGCTGCCAAACACTGCCTTTTTTCCTATTATTTAGGTATGCTTAAAAAAAAAAGCATTTGATCAGCTATGAAATCTCTTTTTAAAAAAAGATGCTATCAACTGATCATTAGAAGCATTCTGTTACAAAAGGCTACTGAAACTGCGTGACAGCAGTTAAAGATATCTAGAATATTCCTCTAAAACGTCAAGTATTTCTCTTCATATTGGGTATTTATGTACCTTGACATTATCAGTTCTTCTGAAAAATGGAGAAATACATCAGAAACTATCCTGTCGTACGATTCCAAAGGTGCGTATTTCCCTCAAAAGATAATATAGCCTTCTTCTATAACATCCAGTGATGCAAACCAGTACAATACAGATCTTCAATTAGGACACACACATCTTAAAATAAAACTACCTGCAAGTACATTTCATATCTAAGACATTCAAATACATTGTATATTTTAATTTCTTTTCAAAGTGAACCAACTTCCATGCTATATCGTTTCACTTGTTCTACTGAAAATTAAGCTATACAACGACACTACAATACTGGCATATATAGAAGTCTCATTTAGTAATTTATCAATACCAATGTTTAACATCTTCTTAGGAGGGAAGTGACTTTTTCCCTGGCATACATGTGCACAATTGGTCAACCAATACTACTATTTGCACATTACAACACTGGAACACTGTTGGTGTTCATTAATCTACTGCACTGTAAAGGAAATGTCATTCTATCCAATATCACCAAGTTTTCCTACACTTGAACATTCATTGAACAATTGAACAGGGGAAGAAACACGATAAAGAGAGATCGTATTTTTTTTTTTACATACTTGTACTGGTAATTATTACCCCATACCAAAACCTCTAACATCAGATATCTTACGGAAATAAAGGGGGCAAGAACTTGAAGACTCCCCCTGCATCTAAGTCTAAAAATTGTTCTTCCCATCAAAATGACACTTTGCAGCTGCCTGCTTCCTAACTTGAACTTCAGAGGAAAAAGGGAAAGTAAAGGCATCTAAGTTGCACCTGAATTTCATATGAGTACACAAGCTGTATTAGAGCAAACTTACAAATTCATGTATCCATACATCAATGTTGTGGCTGTTCAGGATTGATATTCATAGTTCTGTATATTTCTTTGAGAAACAGCAAGGCAGTGTCTTCAGAACCCCTATGAAGAATTAAAATAACAAAGTTATTTTGGTCTGGTCCATGTTCTAATTCTTGTAAGCCACACTTCATCCCATTCCATCTCTCTAAAAAGTTTGCACAACCTATTGCCCTAGTACGTACCTTTCGGGAACATGGCCTTACCTCTACCAACTTCCTTTGAGCTACAATTTTTCATCAGTTTTGCACTATTTCTGCTATCAGCCCTGGCCTATGCATTTACCTTTTTCTGCTGCATTTTTCCCCCTACTGTGCACTCCCTAATTTACTATGCTGCAACTTGAAATCCTCTTCTCTATGCACATCTTCGACGTTACTCCTTTAGCTTAAATCTCCTCAAACAGTCCATCACTTTTTGTCTGCGATGGATTCTTGAATATATTCTACCAAGAACACATTCTACATGCTTTCTTCCTTTACTTGCCCCCCTGCATCTATTAGACCAACGTCAGAACTCAGCCCTGCCAGTTCTATCAGCAATATTCTAATTCTTCTCTCCTAACTGGCTGGCACTTCCTTGTAAATAGACTATATTAAATAACCATAGTCTTCTCCTCTTCCTTACCACTAAAACGTGAAGAAGTTCTCAAACAATTTAAAGATTAATATCATTCAAGTGCCATATTTCAAAGTTGGTGGCTTTCCTCCTTATTTCAAAATCAAAGCCTCAGGCAATCTGAATTAAACATGGACAGATATCACTTTCTTACTTGTCTATAAAGTGTTATTTAAACACACGTAAACAATACCAATATAAAAGAGTAACAATCACTGTAAAAAAATAACAAAGTTATTACACACCAATTTTAACAAAGTTTCCAAGCTGCAGGAGCTGTTAGATAATGGTAACTTCCTGTGGTTTTTAAAAGAAATGACCCAGCGAGACAGTAAATGAGATTTACACGTTCAGAACTGTGATCCTCCAAATGTGAGGAACGTAATTTAGAGCACCAGGACAGAGTTACACGTGCAAGCTAAGGGACTACAGATATTTTCCACAATTGAGCATAGGGATAGTAAACACATTTCTTGATGCTCTCTGCTATTACACAAATAAGCAAACAAGCAAGCAGAAGGATCAACACAGAAGCTCCGTTCTCTCTAACGGACAGTTCATTTCATTTAAGGCTTTCCCTGCCACCCCCCGCCAAAAAAAAAAACCACAACCCAAACCACAACATACCCTCATACTTGAATCATTAATCATCATGCTTTTCTTCCTTACTTGAATGACAAATAAAAAAAGCCATGGGTAGCAAGTTTTCAAAAACCTGGCAATGATCGGCTGCCGCCGTGTGGAAAAGAACTCCCCTTCAACTCTACGCGCGGAACGGCACTGCCACCGCTGGGTCACCCGCTGCTCGGGGAGCTGAGCTGGCACACATCAGCGCTGCAGCCCCGACAATCCCTTCTCGGCAGCTACTGATCTTTGACAATGTAAGTGATGCTGACTTTAATAAGATCCTTCAGGTAATGCTTTCAATTCTGTGTTTTAACCTCTGGAAAAATGCCTGCTTCTAGAAATTAGCTATCAAAACCTTCAAAAACACTGCAGAGCACCACTCGTCTGGCCCCTGCTAAGCTCAGAACAAGAGACAAGTATTTTGCTTACTGAGTAACAGAGTGACTGCCCCCCACCAACAGCACTTTGCACAGCTCCACAACTGACACCCCAGCTCGCCCATGACATGCATTTGGCATACTATCGTGTTGCCAAATACAGTTTACACACCTTTTGCTCTACCATTCCATATCTCTCGTTATTTTCAAGTGTGCTTAATTTTATGACAGTAATAAAATGCATACAATGACATACCAAAAAAAGAAAAAAAAAAAAGAGAGCAACAACAGGTCAACAGTTACTGCTATTCCTATAAACAGAATTACAACTTTCTCCATTTTAAACATGTAAGCACTAAAAAAAAAAAAAAAAAAGTAAATCCAAATCCAGGTAAGGCAATGGTGTGCTGCAGCTCTGACTACATGATGGCACCATCATGTTCTATAAATTGTTCTGTATATGAATAACCACTATACACAAGCGGTAAATCATAACCATCCAAATATACAGCAAGATCCACTGTGCCTTTTGTTAATATTTGATAGCAGAGCATCAATATCCAGCAATTTTATTCCAACATGAAGAGATAATAAAGTTTTACTACATGTTGTTCTCTAACACAATTCCTTTGTGAATAGTTTTATTTGAAAAACTACAGTTGTCAAAATGCGCATAGAGCTCTACTTGTTCTGAAAATGACTGTAGCTAAAGGCATGTGTTTTGAGCGTCAAAGTTCAAGAGACCAGTATGCAATGTCTTTACTGCAAACAGGACGACTTATTTGCTTACTTTGTGCTCATACAGAATTTTATTTTGAAATGAGATTAGCTAACAGTGACATCTAGGTGTGACACCTTGAGATTGTCATTCCTGGACAGTCATATATACCCTAATACTCGAATCGTCTCAATTACACAACACTTGAGCATCCAGAGTATAACAAATTTATCTTTACAGTATGCCTGTGTGGGAAGGCAACATCTCTCCAAACGAGAGGCCATTTCAGAACTAGGTGACGAGGATCTCGTATCCAACTCGACAGTCGGCTTTTCCAACTGATTCAAAGATTACAAAAGACACAGATAAAACTCAGGTCTCCCTAGTCATAGCCACATACATCGACCACTGGAACAACTCCTGTTCTGGTAGCTTTATAACTGGTTGGTCCTTCTGCAACATGTAATTTCTCAAATCAGCAGTAGCCTGAAAAATAGATCTGTGTATACAAACCCAGCTGTTTTTGTCAAAACGTACCTGAAGTGAAACACTAGGGTATGATTTTTGACAGATATCACCTGAGTTTTCATTATAAAATGCTCAAGACAGGAAACATGATTCTAGCTATTCTATCGGTCACAGGTAAATAACAGACAACTGGAGTAAGACAAATGGCATGATTGTCATTACCAACATTTAGACATACAGTCATATCAGAAAAGCAGTATTTATAGAATCACAAATATTTCCTCTTACCAGTAGCACAAATGACTCTGTAAAGCAAAAAGGTATTCATTGAAGCTTTCTATTGGTTTTTCTTGTAGAACATAATCAATACGACGTCCTCCATTTAGCATTCCAACCTTCACTAAAACGTCTTCATCTTTAGGAAGCTCCGGACTTTCAGTGATCTTTTCAGCTAAATTTAAAAGAGTTTAAGATTTAAACTATTTTCAAGCACAGCCTGCTTGGCTATAGTCAAGAAATATCACCCATTTTCTCTGCCATAATTTCCAAGGGCTTGCAATAAGACAGTAACAGCCTCAACTGACTAGCACACCACTGCATAATTCAGAAAGGTTACTGGAACTATAGGCTTATTTCTTTCATAATAGTTTAAACAGAGTTTGTTTGAAGAATAGCTCACATACAGTAGTAGCTGAGAAATTTTAAAAACAAAACTCCCTGTTTAAACATAGACAGATCCCCTCATTCCACAAGTCAATAACCTGAAATAATATATTTTTACATCCCCCTTGCATAGAGTCAATCACCTTCCTCAATTTAAACTTGGAGGAATGTTTTGTCTTTGTAAGTATAGACAAAACCAGCATTACTAAACACCGAGAGATGATTCACAGCTGGGAAGCCTGCTCTTGGTATCATTACGAGCAGTATTTATATCTGACAAGATCATTTTTTTCAGCAGCATTTTTTTCTGTTAGAGCACATACTCAAATGCTTTTTAGCTCATCCCAAAAACTCAGCAGAATACTACTAAAGAGAATAAATCTCACAAATAAATATTTATTTGTACCAGTATGCCCTGAGAGGAAAGAAGACATAACTGATTTAGAAACCTGTCCTTCTAACAGAAAGTTGAAAGGTTATACAAACTCAAGCCTAAGACATCCTTCAATACAAGCTAACTTTTCCTTTCCTAAAAGACAAAAAAAATGCAGCAATAGACCTTGCATTTAACATTGACACTCCAAAAGCGCACAGGCCTCCTTAACATGGCCAGGAAAATCAATAGCGAACAGTCACTAGAGTGCTCAAGTTTCTACTAATTTGAGACCGATAACTTATAAGAAAACCAACAATGTGTCCACATACCTTCTACCACTTGCTTTTCTTCCTCCTCTTTAATTTGGTTAGCTACTTTCTCCAGTTCCGCTTGTAGCTGAGTTGAAGATGTATGAGCACGTGCAAATTCATTAAGGGTCTGCCATGCACTCTTCAAAGAGCTAATAAACCCCTGTTTCAGATCAGATCCCATACGAGAGAGAGAGTCTTTCAACTCTAAAAAAAAAATGAATAAATCAATCAATCACCCACCATAGTAGAAGAACTGAAAACATGAAATATATGCAATAAGTTTTCTTTTTACCCAGATGAAGTCTTTTTCTGCCTTTGTGATGTGGAATAAGAACTGGTTTTAAATCCATGTCTTCGATGATCATTGGTTCTAACCTGTAAGCTACTGGATCAAGCTGTTAAGAAACAACACATTGACATTTAGTTATCTTATAAATTATTCTAATTATCACATTCCAGTGGAAAAAAAAAAAATCCCTATTTATGATTAATAGAGAACCATTTTTGAATTCTGTTCTATTTCAGTTTACAGAAACTCAGTTCATGACCATTTAGTTTAATCATAAGATTAACCAGGTTCATTAACTAATTAGATCTCGTTCTCCTACAGACACAAATTCTAAGAGATTAAACACAACAGTGCAAGAGCAGCAAAATTTTCTTTGCATTTTTATAATCTCTGCCAACATGTCATCGTTCAATTGTTAAGCAAGATGGGACAGAAGAGGACAAATGTGCTGCATGTACTGGAAAACCTCTAAGAATTTCTAAATTTCCCAGAATCTAAACTGGAAACTCAGCAGAGTCCTGTAAACAGCTCAAATACAAACACTTTATAAAAATCTACAAGAGTGGCTTGAAATTGATGGGAAAAACAATACAAAAGTTCTTTAAGCTCTGAAAATTCACTGGACAAATATTATCAAACCAAACCACACCTAGAATGCTAGGTATGGAACCTATAGCCAGCTCTTCTTCAATTCTGCAGTAAAAGACCACAAATATTTGGAATGTATATTTCAGTTGGGTCATTTCTTTTAAAAAGGTGTTTTAGGAAATGTACGTAGGTGAACAGCAGGTATAATGCTCAGAGGTTAAAACTTAATATTCTGCATTGTCATTTGCATCAACTGAAATAACATCTCAAAAGCACTGCTTACTCACTGGATGATAGATATTGAAGAATCCCTTGCAGGTAGGAAGCCTGTAGTTTTCATCAATCTTCCCCACACCTCTCACAGTAAGGAACACACCAATAGGAGAACCAAGAGCAAAGAAAATATCTGGTTCAAAGTCCAAAGCACTGTAAACCACAGAAACCTACCAGACAGAAATCAGATACACAACCTCTCAGAACTGCCAGCTAGATAGTATAAAGCTTAGCTAGAAGGAAAAACCAAGCTGTGTATTAAATCAACCACATGCTCACACCACGCCCAGGAACCTTCAGCTGCATTGCCCTCTTCCATACTAAGACCTCAGTACCAGTACATATTAATACTATAATTTTAAAATGTTTTTTAAAGAAAAAATTCTAATGTACAAAAAACCCCCACCCATTTTTAAAACAGGAACTCTTCCAGGTTTGGTTTTTCAGTTGTTTGAGGTAAAACATAAATATAACAGCATAAATGGATCAATTTAGGCTGTTATGTTAACTGTAAAGCCACAGAACCATTCAATATTATGTCACTCACACTGTGTTTACAGCTCACTGCTGAAAAAAGAAAAATGAATTGTGGAGGCACCCTTGTTCTAACAAGTTTTACTTTTCAATAACCTAACCCCCTCTCCCAGCCCTCCCTCACACCACAGGGTAAAGTTCTACATAAACATAACTTTTGTAAAAAAATCAAAGGAATTAGCATAAAGTCATCAACATTTATACAAAATAAAACCAATCAACAGGACAGCATTGTTCCATACGAACCATTTAAATCTATGTAGTCTCACCTGGCCAGTTCCAGCTTCAAAATACTCATAGTCAATGTTCACAGAAGAAACAGATGCACCAACAGGAAGCTTCCTCTTTGAGTGCAGCTGACCAGACTCTGAAGGGGAGACAGAAGTAATAGTCTCTTTTGCCTTCTGTGCATCTTCTTGAGTTTGGAGTGTGGCAGCCAGCACTGCTTTCTTCTCTGCTACTGCTTTCTTTTGTTCCTTTTGAGACAAGTTTCAAAATCAGGAAAAAAAATGTTTCACAATTGCCAAAATTCCTTTAATATATCCATGTTGTTAACAAGTGTGTTAAAGAACAGAAATTACTCCACAGCAAGGAATCAGTTACATTTGCTTAACAACTTTTTATCTCATTCCTGAAAAATGTGTTTACCTGCTTGGCTGCTCTGTCTTTTACGAAATTAGCAATTTTCTTTCTTGGTCCAAGAGGTATCCCCATTTCCTTCAGGTCATCAACTGTACACATCAACTAAAAAAAACCACACACACATCAAAGCGTACTTTACAACTTTTCCAGTAACACATATCATTTCTTATTTGCAATGACTTATGCATTAGAGAAGATATTTTATAAAGCTACAGAAATAAAAAAAAGACATGATACAAAGTTCCTAAAATAACCGGGGGGGGGGGACGGGGGAGAAACAAGGAAAAGAAAAGTCACATAACATTCAGTCTTCATGTCAGACATTAATTATCCACTCCCTTTGCAATGCTTTCATGCCTCATGTATACTAAACTCAAAAAGACAACAAAACAAAACCAAAAAAAGCCCACAACAAAAAAACAAATATAAACCTCCACACCCTGGCAATCCCAGCAAGTCAAGTGAACATTATCGTACCAGAGACTCCATGTCAATTCGCTCCTTCTCAAATGTGCTTGCATACTCCGACAAACTAAGCATTTCCAGAGTCTTCTGCAAGGTAGGAACATCATCATCTACTTCAGGCTCACAAAGGTCATCACCAGAAGTAGTAATTGAGGAGCCCAAGGAACTGGTGTCTTCAGCCATCTCAAAAAAAACAGCACAGAAACAGAATCACATCATCTAACAGCAAAAGACCGATATGAAGCAATTAAATATAAGTTTAATTACTTTCTCTTAAAAACATTATGTAAGCTTTGTAAATTTATGCCCATTTTTACTAAAGCAGGATACAGATTTTTCCACTAATAACAGATCAGCAAAATATATATTTAAAAATTACTAAGAGAGGCTGAAGGTTTCTTGAGCTTTCGGACACTCAAAAATGTTTCTTTTTCATCACCAAACAACTGGTTACTGTTTCCAGCCTGAGCACAGACAGATTCTTCCCCTCTTACCCACCTTCCCCACCACTCAGATACAGTCAAGACCAAGTTATGCGTCCACAGGGGTCAAAGCTAATGTTCATGATCAAATCCCATTACTAACCTACCTGGAACTTGAGAGAGATGCAAACAGTTGGTCCCGAGAATTTACAATATTGACAAAAGTGGGTAAAGGAGGATGGGGTCAGACTCTTTTCAGTGGTGCCCAGTGACAGGACAAGGGGCAGCGGGCACAAACTGAAGCATAGAAGTTCCGTCTGACCAGGAGGAAGAACTTCTTCCCTCTGAGGGTGACGGAGCCCTGGCACAGGCTGCCCAGGGAGGCTGTGGAGTCTCCTTCTCTGGAGATATTCAAGACCCATCTGGACAAGGTCCTGTGCAGCCTGCTCTGGGTGACCCTGCTTCGGCAGGGGGTTGGACTGGGTGACCCACAGAGGTCCCTTCCA
>Ga0065711_1037748_pt1 | contig 19515 bp, 5 predicted proteins | sample Hoacrofraction12_FD_59098 | JGI IMG/M metagenome (GOLD analysis project Ga0065711, IMG submission 59098) | Hoatzin crop microbial communities from Cojedes, Venezuela - Epithelial fraction 12 v2 (version 2) | ecosystem: Host-associated > Birds > Digestive system > Esophagus > Crop | place...
TTAAACAAATCCGTTGAAGAGACTGGCAACTATCAAGAGAACTAAATATACATAATGGCATATTACCAAATTCAAAAATATATATTTAATATCTATTTACCTACATTCTTTAGTTTCTTAGCAATATTACCCTTTCACTTTAAATGCAAGTCAAGAATTTTTTTCAAGGCATGTGTCACCAATTATCGAATGGAATTATCTGAGGAACCATGCAGAGAGCAAAAAATAGCTGCAGCCTTCTGCAGTATTTGTTAAACAGGCTATTTTTTAGACCACTAAGAGTTTATTTGTATGTTTACTCCTAAAATTTTTTATATGTGTATTAGTTGCCTGGCTACAAGAATTCATACTGCAGCAATTTCATATTACCGTAATTCTGGGACTAGTTCTCCATGACCTGCCTCCAACAGAAATACCTTTCTAATTAACACCCAAGAGTGGTTATCACTTCATATCTTGAAAATTATGTTTCCCCCAATCTGATGTGGCTTGCAGACACCCATAGCGTCCATACAATATATACTTCTTTTTTTAGTGTCAGGGAGGTGGAGGGAATACAAACCTTCCTTATGCTTGCCTGAGATCACTGATACCACACAAACTTTAAGGTGAAAACTTTATTCCAGAAAATTCATCATCAGTAAGTGGCAAAAGTTGCAATTCTGTATTATACATAATATCCCTTCAGTGTTGTCTAACAGCTAGTCACCTATCTTACGGAGGTGGTGAACCGCACACAACCCTTTCACTCCCAGCCACCTTTGCTGTGCACATTCTTTACATCCCACAGTACTGAGCACTCGGTCCTTCCTCTGGGCTGTTCTAGCTTAGTGGTTTTTCCCAGAATTAAGTCCCAAATCTGTCATATCTTCAAAGTGCTCCCTAGGCCCATGCTACTACACCATGCAAAAGTAACACAGGGGGTCTCCTTTACCTCCCAGGAGGATCATCTTTTTTATAATCTTGCCTTGTTCTCTACACAGCAAATTCATCTCTATATTTTCTGTTCAAAATATCAGAATATTATAAAGCCACATGAGTTATCAATACTTCACACAATACGTATTTTACCAAACCCATAATCTCTCATTCTTCACAGATATTCCACACCAGTAATACCGATACACCTGCGCTGATCTGCTATTTCCACCCTTTTCCCCTCTTCCTTACACTCAGCTTCTCTCAGACATAGGTACTGCCATCATTATGACAATATTTTCCAATGTAAAACACTGTTGTTATTTACTAATTTTTCAAAATCAATTATTAGGAATGAAATTGGCTATGCATAGTGTTCCTCTAGGCTGCAATCTTTGAAGTCACAGCCAAAAAACCTCCCGCTATTCCAAACAGCGAAGTTAAAGGCAAATACATTTTCCCTCAGGGGTGGGAAATCTAGCAAGCTTTTCTTTGAACAGCTTTAGGATCTCTTTTAGACTTTACAGGAAGGATTTGAAAATGGCAATGGGACTGGCATAATCTCAGAGATATGCTCTTGGAAGCATTCCTAAAAACTCCCTGACCTGGTCCATGAAATGTGTGGTGCGTGTACACACCCCCCCACCCACAAACACCCCTTTTCAGTGGAGGTCTGCTGTGTCTGCAGAACAAATGCTGTCAGCTGGGGCACAGCACAGCTTTTCCTGCATCTCTGCAAAACACGACATTGGAAGAATTATCCTGAGCTGACTGCATCATGTGCAAAGCCCACGGTGCCATGGTGAAGAGGGCATATGTGCTGGTTTACAGAATGCTCACCGTGATTTCCAACTCTTGGCAACTCTGTAAGCATTTGCACAGCCTGGTCTGCTGTTCATGACTGCAGGACATGCAAAGCTTCCAGATTTCCCCCACCTCAAGATCATCTGCCTTGCATCTGCCAGTGACTGAAAGGTGCCTAGGTTTCTCCTCAACACATCCTTAAATGACAATCATTGGGAGAGAATGATTTCAGAATTTTTGCCTCCATGGAAGTAAAGCTTTCCAGGTATCATTTGGCATCAATGTACACAGGGGCACTTGAGAAGGGAGGAAAGTACTGCTTCAGCTTTCCCTCCACTTCTCAAACCCCTCTGAAGAGAAAAATCAGACTCTACTGTTTGCTTTCACTGTTAGGTAGCTCTCCCCTCCCCTACATGAGTCTGGCCTCTCTTCCTAGTCAGCAGCTTAGGGAAAACTGCCAGCAGATACCAGTGCAATGCCTCCTATCTCCAGGAGAAACAGTGACAAAATACTTTCAACAGCTTTCAACAGTAAAAAATGCCTCCTGACGCTGTGCTGTATTTCCCAAAGCCAAAGACTGAGGGAAGTAAAAATGAGATAATTCACTCTTTTGTACTAGGGGAACATTTTATGATTGCACACGCTGCACTCAGCTTTTGGCAAGTGTCACCAAAAGAACATCTTTAGCACTAGACTATACTTGAGAGTTACTGCTCAAAGCGAAGCAATGTTTTTATAAAAATTAATGTGCACATCCTATGCAGCACTGCAAGGTAGCTAGTGATACAGGGCTAAGGGTTCCTGGGAACTCTTCAGCTAGAAGCAGACAGCATTTTCTGTCTCTCTTCTGTTGTTGCCTGGAGAAAATGCTGAAGTCCTCAAACCTTCCTCTCTGGCTAAAGTCTCAGTGCCAGTGCTGCCCTCAACACAGCTTCGCACAGCTCCAGTGTAACTGCTACAGAAACGCCTTCTAGCTGAAAAGTGAATCAGGTTTTTTTCTCCCTACTTCTTGCTTTGATAGCAAACAACAGGAGTAAAATATCATGTAGATATCATATCACATCCCCTAGACAGAATAAAAGATGGAGACCCTCCTGTCCTAACAACTCCCTTTCCGCACTAAACACTTCCAACCCATGTAGTTACCCCATTTGCCAGCCACTGGCAGCTCCAGGTGCTACCCACCCTCCCACTCTATGTAACACCATACAGCCCTGACAGTGTCTGACCCATCAGATGGGCTCCACTATCCAGCTGCTGCAAGCGCAGGTCTTCGTTGTACTGATAATATGACCTAATGTTACACACTCAGTCTCTGTCTACCCACTGCATTTTACAACATCCTTAGACACAGAGCCTCTGACTACATATTCTGAATAGCCCTGTTGTTACCTGTTCTCGGAGCCAGAAAGTCCATGACTCCAGAGAAATGAACAGCTGTAGGACAGCTCTGACCCAAGCAGCAGCTGCGGTGGGGTGACAAGCCTTGCTATTGTAAAATAATTAACTGTGTAAGAGTTCATTAATTGCCATAAACTGTCAAGACAGGAAAACCAAGCCCCCACATGCCACTCTAAACAAGTTTGGGTTTTTTTGTTTTGTTTGGGAGGGAGCGGGTTCTTTTGTTTTGTTTTTAAAGGTGCTTGTATTCTTTCATTTGTATTCCAGTTTCTGAGCCTTCATAATGCATCCACTTCGTGTTTTCAAGATGTTTCGTACATTTAGGATATGAAGACCAATATTTTTCATTTAATTCCTATTATTTCATCCTTGGAAATTTTGAAAACATAAGCAGAGGTGCCATACAACTCCAGGCAGCAGCCAGCTAACGGACCGCATAGCTGCTCAGAATTCCCTCGTGATGAAAGTCCACTTCACTCTTTTGTTGTTCTTTTGTTCTGCAGTGGTAATGAAGAATGATAATAATTTATTTCTTCGAGGCTAGTTCACCCCCAGATCTACTTGGCTTTGCTGAAAAGTGGAGCATGAGAAAGCTGCAGTCACTTTCCATTTTTCTCTCTCCTAATTTCACTTGGCGAGGAATACCAACGTACGACTGTGCTCTACCCATGCTACTAGCACAAGAAGCCCTTTTGATCTGTTTTATATGATGACTTGGAAATATGATGGCCTAATGCTTGCTTCACAACAAAGGAAGATATTCTACAAAATGAATTTTTTCCTCAAAATATTTTCTTGAAGCTCTTTTCATCATCATCTGTAGGACTTAGTTTGTTCCACCGAGAAAACCAAAACTTCCGCGAAATGTTATAGACACTGCTTTTCTGGTAACTAACTACAGTATAGTTATATTCAGAAAGTACAATAGTTATTGCACAGTTAGTACTACCTATCATGTACTATAGCCCAAGACTGCAAGCTCACACGTTACATTCACAAAACACCTTCTAAGCACCTTCTACTACTACTTCACCTACCTCTACTCAGGACCGAGAAAAGAGCTTTTCATGACTAAACCAAATCTGCCGTATATTTACTGCCTGTTCCAGAAACATATCTGTCTCCCAGGAACAGCAGTGTTTACTTATGGACAAATAGTTTTCTGTGCACGTCACAATATAAAGAAAGCACTACATATATGTTTGGAAAAATATCAAGCAAAAAAGAATAAAACTTTCAGCCTTCTCAAGAAACTGCCATAAGAGTAGATAGAATTTTGAAAAGAATAACCTTTATCAAAAATTTTTTAACAAATGCAGTTTCATAGGTTTGTATCAAATTTGTACAAAATTAACACAAAGCTTTCCTATGAATACTACTCGCTTGAAAAAAAATGGAAATAATTGGAAATATGTGATTTCCCCTTTCCTTCTTATTATGATTAATCTACCTTCAGATATTACATTATAACAAAAACTGAGCCATTCGGGGTTTTGGGGGTGAAGTTTGTTATTTTTTTATGCCCATCCCGTAAGGAAAGAAATGCTTGTGGTCCAAATAAAATATTACTAAATAAAGAAAATCTGCAGTCCTCATAACACAACCATAGGGGAGAAGTTCCAATTCCTTCGCTGAAGGGCTGGGGAAGTCACTTCCCAAGGACACGCTAAGACAAACGACTTTTAGCTTCAGATACAAAGCCATACAGCGTCCCCCCATGTACACCCTCCCAAGATGCACCTTTAAAAAGCATTTTTTTGTTCTCCAAAGCATAAGGAAATAATAGGAGTTGTGACAAGACTCACGTATATAATGTGAAAACCATGTTTCCTCAGGGATGCAGTACATGGGTCGATGCTTCCATGAACTGACTTCTTAGCATTATCATTAATCTTATCCAGCGAGCTTACCGTGCTATTACAATTCTTGACTGGATATTAAAGATAAAATTCCATCCTCTTTTCCTCAACCCACATATGAGACAGCCTAACTTCAGAGACTTTTCTGTCTTCCACTTCATCTGTTTCATTTGTAGTAAATCCTTCCTTCTTACTTTTTATCTAGGGAAGTCTACAATAGTTTGACGTTGCTTTTAGTCATTCTAATCTGGACATTTGTTGTCTGCAGTCAGACCCCAAGGAGGGCAGAACTGCTCTTCATTAGTATTCAGCACATTAGCAGCAAGGGCTAGGTCCATCATGTGCTTTGACCCTAAAACTAAAATAACAAAGCCTGAGGGCTACTCTTATTTACCACAGAAAAAGAAAAAAAACCCTAACATTTCAAATTATTTGGAAGTATGCAAATGAAAATGAGGATAGGGTACATGCATGCTGAAAGTGTCATCAGCACTGTCAGAGCCCCCATGTAACTCGTATCCTATTGATAGAATGTGTTATATATGTAATTTTAAGAACTTTTTCTTTGAAGTCATGACGGCCAGAAATGTGCTTTTGTAATGCAACTGCTGAGATTTTGTTCATATCACAAGATTTCAGGAGCTGCAGTTTAGGAGGGTTTCAAACTTGCAAGAAAGTGAGGGGCACGCAGAAGGCTGCCTATTTCAACAATTAATCTAAGCATAGATACTGTTAGCAGACAGCAGTGTTAAAGAAAGGTCTATAAACAACATTTAAACAAGACAGCTTAAGTAGCAAAAATAAATCTTGCTGTAACAGTGCAGAGCTCAACACAGCATACTCTTTCCACTAAGATAAATTAGATGGTGGTGGTGCTTATAGTTCTGGGTGGAGACTGTGACACGATGGGACCACATCCCATGTACCACTGGGGAAGACACTCAGAGTCTCTCTTTGAATGGGCAGTACAAGTGTATTCAAAGAAAGCAGGTACATTTAAGAAACAGTCTTTTGAATTTATTTCTATTAAAAATTAGGTCTGCTGATCTCCTTCCACCCTTCAGCCTGAAATTTTCTTTGTATTTGGTTTTATACTCCATCGTGTGCTGTTAATGCAAAGTCCATGTTTTCTGCTGTCAAAGACAGAACAAACTTTTTATCATTTCATTAGCTGAAAATGTTGGAGTTGCCTTCCTAAGAAAAATATATTTTCTTCAGATGAACGGCTGCTTTCTTTTTTATACAAACAAGCAAGCAAACACAGTCCAGTTTGTCACAGTTGGGTATCACTTCTGTAAAATGAGTAAAAAGAGATGCTGATCCCTAGTGGAATCATATCTCTCCTGAACTTCTCTTATCACATATCTATTATCCCTAAGAAAGTCAGTTCTTTTGAAGGGGCTGAAGTTAACAACTTTCTGAACTGTTTCTTCCTTTGGCATACTGCACAGACAACCACCATATGCATATCACAGTATTCTGCCTTAAATTATGTCACAGCTAAAAATCAAAGGTCTGGCACTCTTCATTTTAACAACACATATGCCACATGCATAATGATTGCAGCTCCTTTAGTTTTGCTCATTTAAATAAAATATTTGGTTAGAAACTGAAGTTGGACAGACAAGATACTTCAATCACCCTGTATTCCACCTTTAATAGCAAAGAACATTTAATGGTTGCCATTTATTTATTTACAAATAAGTAAGTATTCCCTGGCATAGTTCTTCTTTCTGTAGTATCTAGAGGCCTCAGCTAAGATGAGATTCCCATTGCAGAAATGTAAAGACTGACCTACTAAAGCAATAAACAAGTCATAGAACGGGTGGAAGAAATGAAAGCTCGTGTATGTCCTACACTGCTTTTCACAGATGGGAAACCAAGACACAGCGAGTTACAGGAAGATTTTTTGAAGGGCACAGACAATTTTGTAGTAATTTCTGGAGGTCAAATTGAAAAATATAAGCAATACAGATATCAGTTTCAGATCTTTCACATCTCAGTCCAGAATCTTAAATGATATCCTAAAAATTTTCACAAAACATTTTCTCTAAAACTGTAACTTCTAAGTTACTGGCTGAAAGAAGAGCATATTTTTTAATCCAATAACATAACTTTTAACACCTTCACTATTTCATTCTTCAGAATTACCAAGCAAGATGGAAATTGTTGCTGTGATACATTTCCTTTTTTTAACTGTGTACTCTCACTGAGAATTCACATATTGGACAGAAGTCCAACATTTGTACCTACTGAAGCTGCACACTATTGGAACTACCTTGGGAAGGTCTTTGATGGGATTTTTGTTTTGTTGTTTTCACTCTCTTTGTTGAAAGGCAATTGTTGGTATTTGGTAATGTTATTACAATAAAGCCGTTCTTTTTACAACCAGTTTATACAAGTGTTCTGCCTCACAGAACCAGGAATATGGTGTATGTTCATTGAGAAATTTATTTCATATTCCCTACAGGTTTGCCTTCACTGACATTAACATTTTTATGCTTCTATTGCAGGATTTTCATAACCCACTTTCACAAACTGAAAACTGTCATCTCAGTAAAACAGATTAAGATGAGCTGGGAGAGCTTACTAACATGAATATAATCTATGAAATCTGGCTGCATACTCCACCTCTCAAGTACAAAAAAGTGAGAAAGTCTCCTGAATATATATTGAGTACAAATGATCCAACTTCTCACTGTCATTGTACATTATCATTACAGTTGACGACATTCTGGCTATCTACACCCTTATTAGCTCATATATAAAAAACAACTGAATGCAAGCACATTGTTCTTGAGGAATACAGCTGAATGATCTATCTTTTTCTTTTTTCCTGTATCCTTTTGAAAAAGTCCTGAAACTACTTATAATTGTGTGATTTTCGAAGTTTGTTTTCTCTCAAGCCTAATTAGAAAGCTTAAAAATAGCACAGTGTTCTTACTTACCTAACACCAACATCAGCTGTAATTAAAGCCGTAAGACAGCAATTGGAAGACACTGCCAGAGGCTAGTTGCATTAATAGATACTGCAAAGATTGTATACTTAATACAAAAATTATTAAAATGTATAGCATTCCCAGTCTTCTCTGTCTTGATAACATATTATGTCCTTCAACTGGACAAAATTAGACTCATCTTTTAGCTTTTTGATGGAAACAAATTATTCAGACAAACCAAAGCAGCTGTGGTCCTCAGTGCACTAACTGTACCAAAAAGGTGGCCGCTGTCAGGAAGACAAGTTTACTGCAAACTAGGGAGAAGGAAAATAAAGAGCAATTAAGCACACAGAATGATGCCCTGGGCTAGAGAAACTGAACTGATAAACCTTGAACCAATGTCAGGAGCACAGAGCCTACTAGGGTTCACCATTGGCATTCTGGCTCACAGGATGCTTTTCTCCTACAGAGAAGCAGCATGGATCTCATTCGTTTCCAAGCTGTGCAGTTCACCAGCATGGAAACATAAGAGTGGAATGGAGATAAGCCATAAAACAGTATTTCACTAGCTGACAGGCCAGAAGAAATGAAAATATAGCTAATATAGTAATAAAATAAACGAGGCCTATGCTTCTGTACTACCCTGATACCGAGGAACCTATGAAGCTTCATTTAAAGTTCTTTTTCCTTAATATTTGTCCCTAAATAAGAATAGTATTGAAATAGCAGAAAACATTATTTTAAAGTTTAAGGAAGATGTCATGAGGAACTATGTTTTTCGAGTATGAAAAACAGATATGGAACTACAGACGGTTAAGAGGTTTTCTTTAAAAATATGCGTATTACCACTTTGAATATTCATACCTATTTTTGAACTTCCCTGCACTGCTAATAAGCAAGACCTGCTGAATACATCTGCAAGCTGAGTAACTGAGATATGTAGCACTTATTACACCATTGCCATTGACGATGTAAAAAGACTTACCTGATATCAGCTCCAAATACATACTACATAACCAGCTTCATAAGCTGTCCTTAGAAACTTCTAAGACGTCAGACATTAGAGCAGATATTTATCCTCTACCTATACATAAAAGCTCAATTCTTCCTCTATTGAATACCCTAGATTTACAATGGCTTTGTTGGAATGTACAAGTAATACAGGACTGGGTAACAGAAATGCAGATATTTTATTAGCTATAATCATAAAATTGGACACCAACATGAGTATTTGTCAAGCATTATGTCATAGAGAAATCATTTAGGTTTTAAAGCAATTGCATATTCTGAAATGAGAGCACCCTGAATTAGTCATTTCCATTAAAACTATGAACTAGAATTGCCTAGCAACCAACAAAATTAATTCAGAGATTAAAATAAACACTGTGACACTGACAGAGCAACTGCTATTCTATCCCAACAACCATAAAGACCCTAGAAAGAGACTAGTGACTCCTTATTTTTTCTTAACAAACCAAAACCAAACAATTTCATTAAATGAGTCATAATGGACAAAGAATAAAAACAAACAGCCAAAGCAATTGCATAAATCAAATGCAAATAATTGCCTTCTTTTTTACATAATGTCATTAAAATGAAAAATATAGAAAGTATTTTCCTATTCTGACAATAGTGAACAAATTGCTGTGGAGGTTTCTAACATGTTTTCCCACTTACAGAAAAGCAACTTTGTTTCATTACATTCATTCCATGCAAGCATTCTATATTTTAGTAGTTACCAGTTTCATTTATTACAGAATTTATGACCCTACCTACCTGAAAAAACTCTGCAGCATTATTACCATTGCTACCCCTAGTCAAATTATTCCTCATCACATTTCTGTAGGGAAGCTTTTAAATTATACAGTTTATCACACTTGAGTTTGTTACAGAAAAAAAGCTGTAACAGATTAAGGACAGTAAGGATGACTGCAATAATTTAGTTTAATGACTGCTACTATTATATTGCTTGTTACGTCCGGACCATTGTGCAATTCATTGTCCCTGAAGGGCTACAAAAAGCCTAGTAAAATTATCCCATTAGAAATAAAACAGCCACATTCTGTAGCAACATTGAGGTCTATCGCCTTGTCATGATATTAGATTAGAGGAATGATTACAGATCAGCAATTGTTGAGTGGCAGTACTTTCAGACCTCTAGTAGCAGACAGTCCATCTTCCCAGCCTGAGGTACGGGGTTTGTATGCACTCAAAAAAAGCTCAGGAATTATGAGGGCAAGAACAACCGATAGAGAAAAATCAGATCCCAGAGGATATCACTAGATATAGCAACTGCAGCAGCTACATCAAATCCAGTTGAGTCTACATTAAAAGACAATAACAAAAATAAAAACAATATGAGAAGTAAATCAAGACAGAAAAGTAGGAATAACTGTGGGTTAGAGGGTAACTCCCCAGGCATGGACACATCTGTACTCTTTCAGGAAAGAATAGTGTATTTCAGCTCCTTGGTTATATTCACAAGCCACACCCACAGCTAGCTACAGGTACTTTAAAGTCTTCAAATCTGCATTTTCCAATCACATTCAAGAAAGGCAGAGGTGCCTGAACTCAATTTTAGAAGTTAAGGCTGTCAATAAATATGTAATAAAATACATGTTTTCACCTTCTAGAAGGGAATATGACAGGTAATAATGGAAGGATATCTGCTGGAAGCACAGGCAATACAGATGGTATGGGCATGCGTAACAGATCAAAATGAGGAAAATATTAAGAGCAAAAGTCCCCCATACGCAAACACATCCATAAAGCCGATAAATGACCCCAAAATGTCCATAACAGGTTCCCCTGTGTCTTAAATATTTAACGACTGTACCAGATGGGGTGGGAGGAGAAAAACCTCTTGCCTGAACCATCAGCATAAACGCAGCTGACCTAATAGACCTACTCGCTGCTAGATTATAATTACTCCAATGTTTTCACTAGTGAACAATGTTCATAGATCTAGAATAATTTTGAAAGCTGACATCTTTGAGAAATGGTAGTCTCCATGCGCTGTTGAGCAGCTGAAATAAATCTACTTTTTATTTTCTGGCCTTTGTGCCACATGCCATGGGCGTGGTTGTAGCATATGTGTTTTGCTAAATTCTTAGGATAGTCACAGAAATAGGCACATTTTCTAATTAATTTTACCTGTATGATAGAAATTTTATAACATATGATAGAAGATACTCCTGCAAACTCTACACATAGACGACAATAGTGTCTTTTCCCCTTTAATATTTTAAACAGCACAGTTTATATGGCAAGAACCTCAGAAGTAAATGCCCATTTTCTGTGTTCACACTAGACATTGCTCGAGTCCAGAACCCTGTAATAATAGAAAGCCGTGTAATAGACCCTCAGCTCAGAAGGATTTCTCAAATATATTCTCCACTCTATCCCACAAAACACAGGCAACTAACACGCTGCTTCAGACCTGCATTAGAAGATCAAAAGTCTCACCTACAGTTCATTACAAGAGGACAGCGAGAAGGATAACACCAGTGTTAGCCCTTGCACTAGCAGCAGGAATTTAATTAAATTAAACTTCCAGATAATCTTAGAAAGCAGACCATGACCATGTTGCAGAGGAAAGGTAAAAAGAAGGTCACTAGTAGCCTGGCTTGGGGAAAATTCCATCTGCACAGTAAATTTGATGATTGGCTTGGCTTAAGCACGTGAACAAGACACACCAGCAAAGTATTTCAATACCACTAGAAGGTCCAGTATACCCTGTCCAAGGGTGAATCCAAATTCTAGTAATTCAAAGGAAAAAGACAAACAAAAACCTCTAAAAACGAAAACAGCCAAGAGAAGAATAGAAATTTTTTGGAACCTGCAGACAGCCACAGGAGACCTCAAAGCATATTAATTTACTGTAATACCATGCAAAACAAACAAAAAAAAAAACCCAGCTCATAAACAAACTCCATCCACCCATCATTCTAGTCTCCTCTTAGACCCTATTTAATTGTGTCATCATATCCTCGCTCAGATTTCCTGCCAAAAGCCTGACAGCTACACGCAAATTACTCCACGGCATTGCTAGGTCTTAATCGTAAAGACTGTGCATGTGCTTCCTTTTTGCTTATGTTAATAACTAATATAAAACCAATGGGATTACCCACAGTACATGACAGCAAATGTGCACATATAAATCTTTCCGGGATCACAGCCTTGGTCATTCCTTTTCCAGATTTTGAAGTTAGTTATATCTACAATTTTAGAAGCATTATATTACCCTAAAATCAAGAGCAATATATGCATTTACAAGCAAATCCTACTCATTTCTACAACATTGGTGGGTAGTGTGAATGAAAGTGGTCCTTAATACTCTACTAGGACTATGAATTTTCCAGCAAAAGGGAAGTATTATGTAGCAAATATAGTCAAGACTAAATGAAAGAAAAGTTTTATGGCTCAGAGGAGTAGATCTTGAGCTAATTATGAACACTTGGAAAAGAAGATACTGTTGTATTTCGATCTAGTTCAGCCATCTAGTTAAGTAACATGGCAATAAGATGTTTTTGAATAGCATAAGAACCACAAAGAATCCGCAGGTGTTTATAATGATCTGCAAGCTGCTACTAGGAGGGAAGGCAGACAGGAAAGCATCGTTATGCTTATTTACAATGTTAGCAGTGTTTGTTGATCAGAAGTAGCGGTCAACCTCTCCATAAGAGGTGACAAGGCTGAGAAAGTCTCTGAAGACAATTGTACTGCTATACTGAAGCACCACAACAAATAGGAAAAGCATTTTATATATTTAACATAGAGTATTTTGTGAGAAAGGAAACCACTGTATTTGTGTCATTCATCTAGAAGTGTAAGTTCCTTTTCTATATAGGAGTGGTTTATCAACAAGTCATAAACAAAGGCAAACCATGTTAAGTGGGAAGCATTTAATGCAAAAGCTACTCAGTTTAAAATCAATAATACAACATTCAATAATATAATTGAATACCTTTATGACCAACACAGTGGCCAGTAATCAATGGTCCCTTTCTCAAGGCAATTTCAGATATTTACTTTCATCCTCAGTTATGCAAATTGAGTTACTATTTACAACAGCTTTGCAACCTACTACCCCAGTAAGTTCAAGTACATGCTCTTTATTGGTATATAACCTTTATGAAAAACACTATCATTTAAAAGTTTGCAAGTTCTTTTGTGTCATAGACAGAATTCAAAGTGTTATTGATTTTATCATTATCAGTAAAGATTAAAATCTGTTCGTGGACATCTGCTCGAAACAGGTTTTTCACCATGGACTAATCCAACAGCCACGGCTGCGGATTGGTCATCAGGTGGTGAGAAAAATTGTATTATATATAGTTTGTTTTGCATATTTATTATTATCAGTATTATTATTATCAGTAGTAGTAGTAGTAGTATTTCCTTTGTTGCCTTATTAAACTGTCTGTATCTCAACCCATGAGTTTTCCCTTTTGTCCATTTCTCCTCCCCATCCTGCTGCGGTGGAAGGGGAGGGGTGACCAAGCAGCTCTCTAGTGCTTAGCTGCCAGGTTAAGCTACGACACTTTCCCACCACAGTCCAGATTCTCCTTGTCCTACTAGAGAAACTTACCACAGCATCAACTTCTGCATGTTGATTCTAGCCACTAAGTATTAAGCAGTCCCAAAACCTTCAAGATAGTGTTAGTAACTTGCACTATATCAGAGCAGATCTTTTGAAGGCTGAGGGTTATCGGAAGTGAGATGTATAATAGAAGGGTAAAAGAGACGGGGAGCAAACAATTTGGCAGACGGAAGTAGAACACAACAGTATGTATGTATTTGCTTTCTTCTGGAGAGGCAAGGATCAGAGCTCTCTGCCATCGAAGCACAGAGATGAGTACCTGGCTTGGATAGGTTTCCTCATCTGCCCCCTGAGATACCAATCAAAACCTTGACACCAGCAGCTCTGGATCTACTCCTGTATAAAAATATGCAAGCCTAAGTTCTTAGCTATGGCCAAATGTGTCCTCACTTGAGAGCTGCAAAGAGACACCCGAAGCTCTTCCCAAGGTTGTTTTCTAAACAACTTTAAAATTGTTTCAAAATTATGCTGGCCACTAACTACTGCATATAGCTTAATAGAGTAAGAGGATTTGAGGAATTACATTAGGAAAGCCAAGCTGATTCACCAGTAGTAGAGGGTGCCACTACACTGTGGAGCCTCCCACACTGGCTATATCGCCTTGCTAGGCAAGGGTACGCAGTACCAGCTTCCATCACCCCAGAAACTAGGCCAGTGGGTCAACTGTGATAACTCTTTTCCGTGAACATGAAATAATATACTTTCTTTTTCCAGCTAAGAGAATATTTCCTATTCTCGTCACTTTCAGATAAAACCAGACTTGCTCTCTCCCTCTTTCCCTTGCCTATGCATAACTTGAAAATAGTTAGAAACTCCGCACAGTTACAATATTACCATAGCAATATTATAATATTAGCACAGCAGCCATGAACATAGCACGACTGATGTTTTACTTGGGGGGAAAAACTGTATCTAAATTACACATTCATTATTTTTAAAAGATAATCTGAATTTATTCTTCTAATAACTTTTTATGTAAAACTTCTGAGATGTTTTATTTACCAACATTAATCTGTTAATATCAATCTAGTACTACTCTGTTCAGATTAATTGTGTTTGTGTTGGGTTCTTTAAGGTTTAAAATCATTGAACTTTATATCATTATATCAACATTGTAAAAGAATTTAATTTTGTTTGCCTTGAGATACAAAAATGTGAATATTTGGAAGCCACTTAAAAACACTCTACCTTAAAACGCACATTTTATGTCTATAGAAACTCTTAAAATTTGTATCAAAGCCCTCTATAGGTATTGTCTGAAAGACTAAATGTTGGACTCCTTCATTGCTTTAGCTCTAATATTGTCTTCCTCTATTTCCATAGCAATTTCAAACTTCTGAACCCCTACGAAGGTCTTTCAATTATATTGCTTATTCCTTATTTCTTTTTGCTGCCTTCAAACCTTTATCTCTATATCACCTCTCTTTAAGCTCTATCAGCACAATCATCTCTAGTTTCCCCCCACCATTGTGCTTTACTGCAATGCAATCCCTACTTAATCACTTCACTCTGCTACTATACTGTCTTCCTTCAAGTTCCTCCTTGATGTCCATTTTATTTATATAAAATTATCCTGCTGCAGATTGAGAAGTAGGATGTGACCAGCTATGACTTTATTAATAAACATGGAGCACTTAACTTACATTACATGTTCCCGGAAGAAATTTAAAAATGCTGTAGAATTTAATTTCGATGCCTTCCAGACACTAAAAAGAAAGTGCTTTCATGGGCAATTGAAAAGCAGGACAGCAGGAAGAGGAAAAAAAACAAAACACACTCTTAGGGTACAAATAGGAAGATACTGAGAAGTGAGGAATGCTTGTTGGAACTGCAAACACTGTATTTTACTGGAGTTTAATTTACACTCTGGCAGTAGCACCTTCCTGCAAAGCTCATATATCAAAAGTGCAGCAAATGCACCTTTTGCTGAAGTCTAGTTTTATATCAGAATCGCAGCAAATGCACTGCTCCCCTCACACCACTGTTAAAGTTGTGTTGTTATCACTACTGAGGGGGAAAAAAACCCAACTTTTCTCTATGTGAACCACAAAAATTCTTCAGCAGTTGTGCAAGGGCAAATATCAGGGGTATTACAAATGTAGAGAGAAGAGTAATCCAAGCACTTAGTAGTTGGTGATATTTTAGCAACTGTTATTTGGAACATCGTTGTCCCAGATGGCTGCAGTATACATTTTGGGAGGACGACTGAAGTCCTACATAATGAGTAGTAAGAAGGAGACAAAAATGTTAGCAGAGGAAAAAAAGGAGAAAATTTGGGCTTCTTGAGACTAGTGTATTGTAGAATAAGAGCTGGCACGGAGACAGAACACTTAAGCCATTTTTTGTGTCAGTGGCCTACCTTCATTAGGCCCTAGAGCATATGTGTACAAAATTCACAGTTCTGATAGTTAATTCCTGTTTGGCGTTTATCTTTGACCGTCACAATTTTGATGCTCTGATTTTGATCCCTCTGCAGCTGAGAAAATGACAAGACTTCCTCTGCATTCCTTACACGCTGGAAATGACGTCTCTGTAATTCCCTGCCCTCCCCCCACCCCCCCGCAAGAAAGAGATTTGTGACAACACATCAGTGTGGGACTTGCTGGCCTGTCTCAGAAATCAGTCACATTTAGTGCATGAACTAGCTGAAAATTCTTTTGAAATAAAATTACTAAACAGAATATTTACTGACAAAATTATTGATATAATATCAATATTCAGCTTTGCCTTTTTTACATTCTGATTTTCAATGGTCAGCAGGTGCTTATGTGCTTTATGGCTTTTATAAAGTCATGCACATTGTCTACAATCTGAAGCAGAACAGCCAAAAAATATGTTTTTTTTTTTCTTATTTTCTACTTAATCCTCCATATAAAACCATTAGGAGGAAAGAGCATATTCCCACCTGTTTATATGGTGAGAATTAACAGTTCAAAACTATTGTATCGAGAAAGCAAATATTGTCGTTATGTGAGGCCAGCATAATTCCATACTTTCCTCCATCTTGCATTTTAGTGCAGTGGCAGGAAATTCAAACAGGTTAAAAATCACATTGGCAAAATTTTTTAAGGTACAATATGAAATGAATAATTTTTGGATATTAGATACATCAATCCCTCAGTCCTTCTCCAGACAGAGCCTAAACACTAAGCTCAATCAAATTTATTTTTGCTATATCTGCAGTATTGTTTTGTCACTACTAAATGCTTATTTTTTTCAGAGTAATTAGAACTCAAAATACCCCTATTCCCCCAAAGTGAGTCTTTACTTTCACAAACTGTAGAAAAAGCTTTTCATAAATTTAAATTGCTGTTTTGATACTGTATTTTTTCAAGAATTAGTATAAGTTAATTTAAATGTATTCAACACTTTTTTCTAAGCATTTACATCTCTTACTTATGAAATACCTTATTTCTAAAATAGCTTATTTATGAAATTGACATACAAGTGTCAAAATTACCATAAAGACTTAAATTCTCACACATTGAATCCATTATTCCATCTGCCTAAGGGCACCTGGAATACTTTTTGCCCAGTAAGAATATGTATAAAAGCATAATTAGGTCGTATTAGTGCTGGATTTTCATGCCTATGACTAGTATGATGTTAAGCCTGTAAGAAATATGAAGTTTTCTACTATTAACAGAGACATTCCAATGTTAAAGATTAAATAAGCAAGCAAGACTAAATTTATTTACATCATTATCTGTGAATAAAAGCCTAATGTATTGAATAATAACATCTATTCAAATTACAGTTCTGGAACTCACTGATCCTAATGTAAGAATATTAAACAAGGTAGTCTGTAGTTACTACATAAAAGTAGAATAACTCTTACAATATTAGAACAATTAACTTCGAATTCATATTGAATGTTACTGCATTTTTCTTTAATAAACCTTATTGATTAACTACTAAGGAGTATTAAGCAGGAAATATAGTGAGATATTCTGCCAGCTGCTAAAATTTACTTCCATATTTAACATTGCTTAAGAAGAAAAATTATTTACTCTGTTAATGACTTTGTAATTGTCAAGTGAATGAGTATTTTATATGACACTCTTACTATACACACACACACACACTTTTAAGAACAGGCAACTATAAATGTGATGAAAGTTTAGATCATTCTACTCTGAAGGAACTTGTAAAAATCCAACCTGAACACAAGCTTGGGAACTAAGAGTAGAATTGAAAATATATTCCCAAAGGAAATTAAAATTGACCTCTGTCCATCATATTTCGTTTAAGAACCAAGCATTGGAAATCCAGGTTTTGTATGCAGAATATCCGCCAGCAAATGTCTGCTACTTCTACCTAAAAGGCCAAATTTGAAAGCTGTTTCCATATTAGTCACAAAACCGATTGTACTTCAGGGGTCCTATAAGACCTGACAGAGTACCAACATAAAAAGGATCTAACCAAAGATAAAAACATGGCTCACACTTAGTGTGGCATTTACATTAAAGAACAGAAAATAACTCCTCAGCTTTATTTACAAGTATAGCCACCCAACAAAATCAAACTGCAAACTATTGGTATTTGCTCATTTTTATTTTTACCAACTTTCCAACAATAGTCAAATGAGAAACTGGACAACTATTCTCTTTTAGAGGTAAATAAAAAGATTTAGAAGACTAAGTTGCAAAGGATGCCAGCAGTGTTTTGACTATTTGGCTGTTGGTTTATTTCTTAACATGAAATAAAAAAATCATCACGTTCATCTAGCCTATAGCATCCTACTAGCTCAGAGTCTGCCATTTTCCAAAAAGTACTGAAATAAGAGGAAGCAATTCAACTTCTCGTGCCTGAAGAAGCAGAGGCTGTGTGTACACATGACTGATACCATCCTAGACTCCTTATGACTTTCTTCTAAAACTCTGCTTAAAGCTCTCCTTTACTAGCATGCTGTGGAACAAATGACAAAGCTTTAATTATAGGCTGTAGATCCACTTAAATCACCAATGCGGGCCAAATACTCACTCGTTTATTTTCTAGTATTCAAACATTTCTCGTCACAATAATATTCTACATATTTTTGCTATCCTTCCAAGGATACCTTATCTATGTTTGTTGGGTGTACTACAGCCAAGAGAGCTTAAGTAAAATTAGCTCTTCCTCACGTTTGCTGCTGTACAAACAGAGATGGCCCATCCATTCCCAAGAGCTTATTTTATAAAGGAATTCAAGCTACAAAATGAAGTTACAGATGAACCATAAAAAAGGCACCTGTGTCTTCAGTTTAGTTCAAGTGGTATAAGTATGTCTTGCTGTGCTACAGAACGTTTCTTTTTTCTGAAATGTGGTGAGAATAATGCTATACTCCATAGCACTAAGTCCCACACAATGTAAAAAATTACCATGCCTGCCCTCTGAAAAGTTTTCTATTGGGAGGAATGACTGGGGTTAGGGACATCATTGCAATCTTTGTGCTTTCACAGAGGAAAAACCTGTTCTTCAGAAACCAGACCAGTATCTTTTTCCACATAGCAAAGCTAACAGCTTGACGTCATTGTCTTTCAAACTCTGGCAGCTGAGACCTACCACTGACACATGCAAATTTATGCATGAGGTTTTCAAAATTAGCATGCATCCCTAAAGACATGAGTGAAACTTCTGCTTCTAAGTGGAGCTGATCATTTTTGAAAAATAAACCAGTCAGATAAATTACAGGCTTTAGTTATCCTGGATTTTCCAGACAGCAAATTTTCGATCAAAGCTCTTAGTATGTTACGGTTCCAGGCACGTAGCATAATGTCATTATTATGGAAATTGTGAACAAGTTGCTATTTCTGAGATGTTATGACTTTTTACTTTGTTAGAATATATTTCAGTGTTCACATGCAGCTTACATTTCAGCCAGACTTTCTACACACTTCCAGTTCTTGGACAGCTACAGACAGCTGTGTAGCAAACACCTTGAGAGCTCCTCTCCAACCCGTACTGGCTTGCAAGTGAACAAAATGTGGTATCAAGGAAGAAAAAGGGGGGT
>Ga0065711_1037749_pt1 | contig 19515 bp, 11 predicted proteins | sample Hoacrofraction12_FD_59098 | JGI IMG/M metagenome (GOLD analysis project Ga0065711, IMG submission 59098) | Hoatzin crop microbial communities from Cojedes, Venezuela - Epithelial fraction 12 v2 (version 2) | ecosystem: Host-associated > Birds > Digestive system > Esophagus > Crop | place...
GCGCTCCGCCCGCCAGGCTGCCGGCGCCGAGCGGCCCGACCCTGCCCGCCGCGGGAGGGAGGGAGGGAAGGGGCGGGTGAGGCGGCGCGCGCACACCTTGGCAGCTACCGCGGAGCGGTTGGCGGGGCGGGAGGAGGAGCGAGTGCGGGCAAGCCCCCCGCCCCCCCGCGTTCCCTTAAAGCGATACAAGGGGACAAGGGGGGGGCGGCGGGAAGCGGAGGGCCCAGCCACCGGGCTGCACGGTGCTCTGAAAGAGGGGTGGAGAACGAGAGGAGAGGAACAGCAACGGCGACGCACCAGGCGCGGCGGCCAACAGTAAGTAAGACGAGGTTCCCCCACCACAGCCCGCTCACGCTCTCGGCTCCTCCCCCCGCTCCCTGGCGATGGTACGCTCCCACCGCTCGAACCTCTCAAACCCGGCGGTGATTGGCCGCCCGGACGGGGAGGGGCGGGGCCAGGGCGCGCGCCAAAGGCGGCTTGGCGGAGCGGAGATCAAAAAAGGGGCGGGGCGAACCGGCAGCCGTTTAAAGCGTCCCGGGCGGGGCCGGCGTTCGGGTGCGGAGCGGGGCGCGGCGAGGGCTCGCGCGCAGGGCTGTTGGGGCGCGGCGCAGCAGCCTGAGGGGTCGCAAGGCTCGCACCGCTCCGGGCCCCCCTCCTCAGGGCAGCCGGGCCCCCCGCCGTTACCCCCATTCCCGGGGCGGGGGAAGCGATCGCTGCCCGTTCGAAGCCAGCCTCCTGCCGGCCGGAGTCCCGCGGAGGGTTGTCCCCCGGCGCCCCCTTCCCTCCCCCACGCCGGACGAAGCCCTTGCCCGAGGAGGCGAGCGCAGCGCGGGCCCTCCGGCCGGCCGGGCCGCTCCAGCCATAGGCACCGCCGGGCAGGGCGCTGCCCGCCCGCGAGGCGCCTGGCGTGAACGGCTGGGGAAGCCGAGCACGGGAGAGGCGATAGCACGCAAGAAACCGGGCGGGAGCAGAGAGGCGAATCGGGTCTGAAAATGGCTGGAGAGGCGCTTAGAAAATCATGGCGAGAAAGGGCCAAACGTGTTTTTGGTTCGGGGTTGGCTGGGGAGAAGCGTGGCGCGGTGTGGTCACGGCGGTGACTCCCGCTGCTGTCGGGAGCGTAGCTCGTCGCCGGTGTGCGCGGCGAGACGAAGGGAGTCACATCAGAGGGGTGCCTGCTCCCGGTGTCCTGGGCTCGCGCTAAGTCAGTCAACTTGGGAGACCCAAAGACTGACTCCTCCGTTGGCTTACGCTGAGGTAATAGTGCAGGTACTGGTTGGACAGGGAAATGACAAGCCCCTCTTCTTCAGGAACGTACTGAGGAACATAGAAATGTTTAGTGCGTGTGTAGGCATATATATATGTATATGTACCTCTGTTTAATCTTCCTAATGCTCAGGAGCCACTGTTTACTGGCTGAGTGCTCTGCATCTGAACCAGCAGTAAGGAAGAGCACTGTCAGTTCAGCCTATACATACACCCACATGTCTGTGTGCATATATATACACACATGCACGTTTGTATGCTGTTTACATATAAATACTTCATTCCTGTCGGTACAGTTTAGTGGTGTGTATGAGCAGTGCACACACACGTGCTGTCTTTGCCACCCTCAGCTGAGTATGCCCTTGAATGCTTCAGCCAAAGGAGCCAGGCGATGTGCACCTGCATACAGCAGGAATGCAAACCAGTACAGAAGCACTGTGAATGACCCAGGGATTAGCAATCAAATACACACCCAGGATAATATCATAATAGCAATGAGAATACAAAAGTACACCAGTTTTCCTTTAAATAGGCCTGTCCAGCAGAGATAATTCAAACATCCTTCATATCCAGACCCACACAGTCCTAATATCCTACCAAAGCCACAGTCTTTCAACCCCACTTTAAGAGAAATTTTTATCTCCATAGCCTAGTAGATTTTTGGCATAAAATTCTAGATCGAAAAAATCTAGATGAAAATCTAACTAGATTTTGGTATGAAAAGCAGTCAGGTACTGCAATAACGTGATAAAAAAATAGATACAGTTCATAAGAGATGCATAAAATGAGCTCATGACACAGCTGAGGAAATTCTTACTACAGTGTGGTGTGACAAATATCAGCCAGAAGTGCACAATTCCCAAATCACTATCTATATCCCTGCCTGCGAACAGATGGAGGAAAGCCTTTAGCTGATCTAAACTTGGCTCAACCCACCCAGTTTACTGATGGGGTTTCCACGAGCGTGGAAATTAGAGCTACTGGTTGCAATCACTTGAGAGCCGCAGCCTGCTGATTCAGCTTACGTGCTGGAAAGCCTGCCAAAGACGCCTGTCGTTACCTGAGCAGACGTACAAAGCCATGCACGTACAAGTGCCGAAGGGCGGCAAGAGCTCCTGTCAATGGATCTTTCCACCTCTGAAGTCAACGAAGGTCACTGGCATAGTGGCTGTTTGCAGGGGAGGCAGCAGCCTGTGTTACCTGTTGATAGCCAAAATATCAAGGTGTCCTCCTCTACAAAGACGCAGGTTGAGGATGTGTTAGGTTATTGAAAACTGAAAGTGGACGGAGGAGAGGGTTTACATACAGTGATGTGGGAGGCATTTTTAAATGCTTTCAAAGGGGCCAGTGCCTACAGTGTGTCCACTGATTGCTGGCTGTGCACTCTGCCTCTGAACAGTCGGGAGGAGGGCTGTCAGTTTAACAGTAATCTTTGTAAAATCCTTATTAAGGACCTGAACAATTCCCATTAGGGAACTGAAGAGCCATCTGCACTCTGGTATGAGGCTGCCTATGGCATCCACAGCATGACTTCCAAGTCTTGGCTTCGTATTTTGGAATCCAGCACCAAAGAGGCTTAGTCATATGACAGGGTTATTTGCATCATTGTGCAGCCCGATTCCCAGAGGAGTTTTCACAATGCACTCTAAGAGGAAGGGTTTAAACAAGTAGAACTAAAGCAAAAACAAAGCACTATACTTCCTTTGCATGTCTCTTTTCACTGCGCGCACGTGGTGTTCAGAGTGGGAGGAGGGTGGAAGGCAGTACTGTACAGAACTTCAGGCTAAGGCAGCACACACACAAACAAGGGGCTGCAATATCAGTACAAAACGGGCTACTTTGCGTAAGCAAGCTAAGACAGCTGAAATCCTGCATCACAGCCTAGCAGAAGACTGGTGTGCCAGGCTGGTGATGCGCAAGGTAAGCCCATTGCTCTATCTTCCATGAGGACTTTACAGAACTGCTGGTTTGCACTGGGCTAGGTAACAGTCACCTCGCCCCAGGCAAGCGGTGATCCCCAGAGAATGAGTGCCTGCGAGCAGTGTAAAACGGGGTGCCTGGCACTCCAGAAGTGACCACTAGTAAGCAGAGCAGCCGTCAAGGCAGCGGTCCCAAACCAACCCAGGGAAAAATACTGTGGTTCAGGATTCAGCTCTTAAAAGGAGCTGAGCTGCTGCTGCTCACAGTGAAGTCAGAATACGGTACCATGTCACATTTTGAAAAATCAATATACAAAAATAAGGCCTGACTTTTTCAGATATTCCGTTTCTCAGAAGAAAGTCCAAGAAAGTTTTTGGTATATCCATGATATCAAAGCTATTTTCACAGTAAAAATGGCCAAGGAATCTTGAATTCTCTTCTGACAACCTTCCAAGGCTCAGAACTTGCCAGGTACATGACTGCTCCTGTGGGAATTTGTTTAAAAACCAAGAACAGCAAATTCCACTGGAAGCATACCATCCCACAGCAGAGTCCCGACATCTGGAATTCACACGTAAAAACACAGCAAGTGGATTTTCAAACAAGGAGGCTATCACCGAATTACAGGGCTGGAAGGGATACTGAGAAGTCATCTAACTCCATCCCTGTAAAAGCATCTCTGCCCCACCTGTTTTACCCCTTAAAGACCTCCCCAGCGCTGCAGGCATCATGGTCTACCCAGGCAGGATGTTCTTTTCTCATGAGTCACTCTTTTTGTTTTTAGAAAGTCTTCCCTAGTAATTAACCTGGATCTCTTTTACCATAATTTATATCTACTTCTCATCCTACCCATCACAAAGAAAACATTTGTTCCTCTCACTCCTACAACAGCCTTTTAGATGCATGAAGATGTATCATGTCACTTCTTCTTACATTCCCCGCACCTAAAGCTCCATTTCTTCTTGCCTGTCCTCCTAGGTTACGCTGTGAGACCTCTGGTGATTCTCAGTGTTCACCTTTGGTGGCTCTCACTTTAGTCCACGTCTTTCCTGAATTTCCCTGTACAGGCACAGCACAGAGTGTGTTCCCAGCTGAGGCCTTGCTGGTATGATGTAGAATGGAAGGAGCACTTGGTATGTTCTGCAAACATCCCTCCTGTTGATACATCTAAGGGTGATGTTTGCAGTGCCAGAGGATTTCTTTTGTTTTCCACATACATGGCAGTATTTGTAAAAGTCAAGGCCACAACAGGAAACTAAAGTGCCACTGGAGCATGTGAGATGTTGCCCATTAACCAGAACTCTTATCTCCTGTATGCGTTTCTGTTAAAAGTCACTACATTTTAATGGCTGCCTTCTGGAGGCAATTTAATTGGGGATCTCCTTGATGGTTTGTATGCTCACATCTACTTGGATAGCTAGAGCAAATCTTTTTTAAGGTAAAAGTAATCTGTATACAAACCAGTAGCCGAACACTTCTAAAAGAAGAAATGTTTCCAGAAGAAACTGAGGAACAGCACAGAAAGTCTAGTCTACAGAAGTCTTAAAATTTGCTGTCTTCTGCATCAGCTGCACTGTTAGCAGAGAGAGTTGTCCAGTTCTGGAGAAAACATAATGGGCTGTCTCCTGAAGCTGTCACCTTCAACACACATGTTCAAATTGTGTTTGAAATACAAGGCACAATTCATCAAGCACCCAGCATTCGCCCGATGCAAGCGGTTATTCACTGTATAGACATTTGGATAACTGCAATATTTATAAAATGATGCTATTTAACCCCCTTCCACCACCCCCGAACGCACACACGCTAATCTGGAGTGATGTTGTGTGCAGGGGTGGGAGCTGAGTTCCAAATCCATCGCTGTTGGTGTTTTATTACAAGAAAATAAATATGATACCAATTCACTTCAAAAAACTACCTATTGGCTCACTAAGAAAAAGTAGAAACTCCTCTAGGTAAAAACTTCTGCAGTTCAACAGGGAAATAAAAAGCTGGCCCATCAGATCCAGTAAACCTTGATCATGCAGAAAAATGTTTCTAAACCTTCAGGCCAAGAAAATCAACTTTCAGATAGACACTACTAAGGAAGGTTTCTCTAGGGCTACAGGCAAATCTGCTAAGTGTTCAGTGTAGACATAAGTATTTGGGAGCATTTTAGGAATAAGAGAGGCTCCAAGTCTGTGCGTACACCCTGTAGATAATTTCACTGTTCACAGATTTTCCAATCAGTAAAATACAAAATTGCGGCTGGGTTTGCTGCTATGGCTCAGGACTGTGGGGCATACAAGCTGCTAATGAGAAACACACAATTTTCAGTTCACTATAGTGTAAATTTTTAAGTAGAGGTAACCCAAGACAAAAGCTACACAAGGGCAGAAAACTCCCTGCGCAAACTGTACAGTATGCTAAGCGTCAGGAAGAGCAGCCCAGCTGAGCTGGACTTCACGCTTCCTTTAACAACAACAACAGGTGGGTGTGTGAAGAGGTGCAAGATCATTTAAAGCAGGAAGACAGGTGCCTTCCAACGAGCAAAATACAGATATGCAAGAAGACAACCATAACCAGCTGAAGTACTACTGGACTGTTGCCATACTATGCAATTAATATATTAAACAAAAAAAAATAAAAATCAGAAGTACAGCATTTCCTTTTACTCAGCTAGTCCCCAAGAAGGACTAAAGGAATGGATTTAAGTACACCTTGGTGAAACCTAAGAGAGAGAAAGTCCTGCGAGGTCATCACTGAGACACTTCGTCGGTTCTTCACCTAATTTGGGCTCTACAAATTCCACACAAGAGCTGCCTGTGCAGGGCCCCTTCTGGGACTGGTTTATTCAACATAGCATGCATTAAGGTCTAAAAGGTATGTTTACTATTGGAGTTTGGATTAGGGGAGGGCCTGAGCTATGTGTTGTATACTTGTTCTTAAAGCGACAGCTTTTTACTCCTTTAACAAAGTGTATAGAGCAGCTCCCTTGTGGTGTTGTCTAGAAATAACCCACAGCCCTGGGTCAGGACTGGAAGTTTTCTTCAAACTCTTCACCTACCCATGGTGAAGTTCTCTAGCAAAAGGCTCTAAGGGTCCTGGTTGAGAACCTTATTGCTTTACTACTACAATTAGAATCGTCCTTTGACAAGCTATAAAAAAGACTCTATCAATCATCACTGTTTGAGAGGTATTAATAAAAAGGGGAAAGTAAATCAATGATGTCACTTTATTGATCCTGAGAACGTGGAACTACTATTAATAAAATATGTTGATGTTGTTTTATGGATAGGTCAAAGTCCTGGTAAGGGTGTGTTTGTCATTCTAATTTATGTGCAGTTTCATCAACAAAGTATTTGTTATTGCAGTATTGTATTTATTCATCTCCTGTTTTCCTCCACCACAGCCAGAACATCTGCTAAACGTTTCTGAATCTGAGCTTGTTGGGATAGGGCCCATTACTTTTACATATTTATGAACTGTGCGGTACACTGGCATTCATTCAGCAAAGACTGCTTCCTGAGGCTCATGCGCATGTGACATAAACCAGTATGGGTTTATGGGCAAGAGGTCCACATGTGCAGAGGTCACAGAGGGGGCTGGAAATCCAGTTACATGCAGGAGCACTCAAACTCCACCGCTGCCGAGGAACAGAACTATCTGCTAATATTTGAGTGATGCAGGAATACAAAAAAAAGGAAGAACAGGTATTTATGGTGTCCTAGGGAATTATAATGAAGAGTAATGGGATAAAATTGAATGAAAAGAACTTGTATCTGACTCCAGAAACATCCTCTGTCATCCAAATATTTTCAAGTCTGGTCAAACAGTCCAAAAAAGCACAAGCTACTATGCTTGTGTTAGTTATAACAGACTGGACAAAGCAGAACAATGGACTGGTTCTGGGGGTGGAAAAGCGAACAAATCATTCATTTCTGATTTCTATTTTTCTTCTGCTCTAGCCCAGCCTCTCATGCCAGCACTCACACAGGCACAGCTTTATGCTGTTTACACACTGAAGGGAGTGTATTCGGCCGTTATTGTGCGGAGAACTTACACATGTGACTCCCATTACCACGAACAGAAGCCATGTTCATAAACTGCCCTGGTGTGCCTGGACTGACCTGTCCCCGTTTGCCTTTCCGGCTGCACTGCAAACAGTGCCTTTACGAAGCCGAGGCTGTGAGATGTTCAAACCTTGTGAGAAAGACGTAGCCCATCTCCTCTCAGCTGTGAGAGCCGTCCATGCTCCGGGGATCATCTGTCTGCCTAAATCCATGCCAGCAACAGAGCGCAAGCACGAGCACAGCCTAATAGTCTTAATGAGATTACAGCCAGAGATGCCCCAGTGCTGCTGTCTGGCCAAGGAACAGAACAAGCACCAAATTCATCCAGAGAGAAAAAAAAATCTCCTTGGCTTTCATGTGAGCAGGCTGCAGGGTGATCAAGATTTCAGATCTATGGTGTACAACACCCCTTTGATTTCTTTTTCCTTGTAATTTTTTTTGCAACACATTAGCTTTCTTTACAAAGCAGCATATTCTTCTCACAGATCTCTAGATTTAATTAATATTTTTCAGGTCAGAATTTAAAACTGATGATCATACTGCTCTGTAGCATGATTACATTTATAGATGCCTATTGTTAGCCACGCTAGATTGATCTCACCCATGGCTTTTGTATATTTGATTACTATCTGTATGCCTGCCTGTGAAATCCATCTGCTATGGTGGAGTATGGTGGAGCTTTGCCAATATAATCATTCTTTTTATCAGCAGTTTATCTGATGCATCTGTTTGGCTCACTGGAATGAAATTGCTTGTAACTCTATCTTACACAGGGCTAATACTCTTTCTGCACCTGTTACAAGCAGCATTTGGTTTACTTACTGCTTAAATTCTTAATCTCAACAAAAACAAACCAGTTACCCTGCATAACAAAGGCTGGAATCATGAATTAAATTAAAAAGCTGATCTTTGGATAGTATCGTGTCAGCTGGCGAGAGTACAACACCTGGTATCAATGCATTCAGGTACGGCTTGTGCGGCGCTCACTGCAAACTGCAGACACTGCCCTGCAGATTTCACTGAGCTCGCTGCAAGAAACCTGCTGCTGACGGGTAGGTCTGCAGCTCCTGCAGGACTTCATGCCTAGAAAAACAGATGCAGTAGTAGTGCATTCGTGGATTTTGTGTGAAGCCTATTTAGAAGAGCTAGCACAAAAGAAAATTCCTCCCTGTAGAAACAAGCAACCCGAGAATTTTACAGACCATAACAAACAATAAATAACATTTTCAGCAGAAGGTAGGCGAGGCCGGCTGGGTCAGTACTCACAGAGCAAGGCGGCGTAAGTGACCTTCTTCTTGCCCAAGTCAGCTCCTCCTCACAGTTCGCCCACCTCTGCCAGGGCAGGCGTCTAAACTAGAGCCCCCTCGCCACTCGTCGTGCCCTGCCTCCGCACGGGTTTCTCTGTGGAGAGCTCACACGAACGACTGTCCCTTTCTCTAGCCTTGCAAGGTAAAGCCAACGTAAAAAGGAAATGGGATCCGGGATGCAAAGCTCCTTCTGTACGTCTCTCCGAGAGCATCTCGCAGGGTCTCGGGGAGGCTGTGCGATGATGGGTCTGGCTGCCAATTTGTCACTGTTGCCACAGTAACGGAGCAGTGGTCCCCTGTGGCTTGGTAAGGGAGCGGCAATGGGAGCACTGAATGTATGTATTGCCTCCTCCTTTGAGGATTCCTCTGACCTGGGTAATCCAACCATTTCTTTAAAAAAGGCTGTTTTATAAAAGTACTGCCCTCCCCCTCCCCCCCCGCTTTGGTTACTCCACTCGTGGAGCTCCGAAGGATCTGTAAATCTTGTTTGTATGGCATAGGAAAGCTGGCATAGCCCCGAGAGAGCCACTCGCTTCCTCTGGGAAATACCGTGTCGTGAAAACAGGAAAAAAGAACCCTTGCTCTGGTAAACATCTGAACATCAGCACACGCTCACCAGTGTCTGAAGGTGCACTAGGATGGGGCGATATAATTTTGTCTCTCTGAGCAGGTGAATGAGCAGTTGAGACTGCAGTCGGGTATTTTTCTGCCAAGATGCCGGAGTGCAAGCGTGTCTGTGGGGCCCTGTTACAGCTACAGGGAAGCTCTGGGTGGGCAGAGTTCCTTCGTTCCCGTCCCCTCAGCTGAAAAGTCTTGTCGTTATAATTGCTGAGCCTTAATATTGCTGTTTTCTACTTGCTGAAGATATTTTTATTGTAACAACGACATAAATATTATTGATAATGTTCGGCAGGACAGACCACAGCAGCGGAGACATACAGACTCTGGGCTGTAGTTAGAGAAGCAGCCGAGACTGCAGAAACAGGCGTTATTTTGCTGGACAATGAACAATTCAGGGTTGTTTTGGAAAGCAGATCCTTGGATAGTTAAATAATACCACTTGTTTACGAAACAGACTATGTATCTCATCTTCTTAATAAAATGTTGCTAACGGTTCTTTGTTGCTGGCTTTATTATTCTCTCCTAATGGCAAGTGCTTCTTTTAAGGTAATGGATTTCCTCTCTCAGGACGCCAGTAACAAACACAGCTCTGTGTGCAAGTAGGTGGTACGGACAAAAACAAACACACAGAAGTAAACCCCACACATTTGCTTTCTTAAATAACTTTCCTATCCTCATTTTCCTCTGACAGTGGCTCATCACAACTTGCTAGGTAGGGACAGGCCTCCAGATGCCAAAATCCAAATACTAAAGATCCCATCATGACAGGGGGTTAAGTACCTTTTTGCCCCACTATAATCTGAAGCAGCAGGGATGGGACTAGCTCAGAACAGCAGTATCAGCCAGAAGGGTTAAAAAGACTTGAACCAGATTCAAAAAACTGTGAGTGGGCTAAAAAAAATCTCAGACGTTAAAAACAATAACAATTGAAGTCTTTACACGTCTCTGCCTTCAGACTCAGTTTTCCAGCTTTTCTCCAACTCCACAAGGACTGTAATTGAATTTGGTTTAGAGAAAAAGTTATGTTTCTCCTATGCTTATGTGGTTCTAAAACACGGGACTTGGAGAACATCACCAAATGTAGTGATGGCCACGACAATGCCGCTAGACTTGGCACTGCAGAAGCATCTCTGCAAAGAAGGTCAGCCCATCTAGGCCCACTCTGAGGAAGCCTGGAGCCTTCACATTAAAGATGCTGGACTTGAACAGCATCCCCCCCACCTCCTTGCGTGGTGGCTTAGTGGTTTGTTCAAAATTAGTTACGAGTACATCCAGACTTACGGGCATCTTGTTCCACACAGATAGGAGGTTACTAAAAATATGAAGGCGTGTTATAAAAATTCATGTTATCACGGGCATTTTATGGCTGCTTCTTCAGTAATCTTAAATGAGAATGCAATAAGACCAGAAACTGAACTGCACACTTGATCTTACATAGGGAAAATGCTGGTTGGTAGATATAATTAAATATATCTGCTTTGCTGCACACCCTGCCACCCCCGATATTTTTACTGTTGGCTTGGTGGAAAAGACTTGGTGCCTCTGGGTATGATAGCATGAAGCCATTCAAAATGAAGCCATCTCCTGAAGAAGACAATCCTGAGAAGCAATAATGCTGGGCTAGCAGGGGGTATGAAAGCAGCAGAAGAGGGGAGCAGAGGGGAGGGGAGGTGGCTGGCCTTGGCCTGCAGCACTGAGAAGCCATTTCCATTTGCAGCCTTATCTTCCCGCAGTCAGGGCACCAGCTAGAGCTATTTAATGGGATCACGAGGGCTGCTGTACCATTACTTACGGAAGAGGGTATAAAAATGACAGCAGCTAATAAGCACCAATTTCTCATCAGTCACCTCATCAGGCTAATTTCACAGACAGTCAGTTTCGGACGTTAATGGGCTGGAAACAACATTCCGGCTGCTGGATCCAGGCCAGTACAGAGTACATCCCTGCGCCCAGACACCGGCATCTCAACCACAAACAAAAAGAGAGGGAGAACTACCCTAAACGTACGTCCACAGGAGGACACAGCTTTCATAAACTGAACTGGAAGGCTGAAGCCACAGCACGTTCATTCTTCCTAACGATTAAGAGGCAACAGGAGCGGGAACATGAAAGTTCCTTTGTCCATAAATGTCCAGACCGCATTCCTGGTTGTGAGGTTCCCTCACAGAAAGGAAGGCTTTGTCTGGAGCTCACACCAAGGACAGCAAGAAAGCCTTAAAAAAAAGAAACAACCCGAACTTGGTGGACCAGTGTGGAAACACACCTTCAATTGAGGAGTTTGTTCAGAGGAGGCATTCATGCGTCCACAGGAGGCAGCTGGCTGATGCGAAGGGCAGCAAGTGGACAGAGATGCGTGTGTGGTCCAAGAGCAGGATAAAGGCAGGGAGTGTGTGTTTATGTGTGTAGGAAGGGAGCGGATTGTTTGTAGTGGGAGTGCAGTCCATGCATGTGAATTATAGATGTCAAAGCTGAAAAAGAGCTTGCTGGCCTTTTCACTCTTCCTTCTTTCAGCCACTGAAGATTTGAAAAGCTGAATCTTCCAGTCATTGCACCAAAGGATCTAATGTAGTGTATCTGCTCTAGTATCATCAGTCACCTGTTAGGTAATTCTGACAAAAAAAATCTGTGACAAGATTTATTCTTTCGAACGCTGAGGTTCATTTTTGCTCTTCGTATCACTGTCCAGGTTTTTTTTTCTTTTAACATGCATTCCCTTTTTTTTCCCTCTGATCTGTAGTTAGCCTTATCAGGGAGTGTCTACGCTGGTTTTCTATTTTTAAAAGATGGGCCCACATTTGCTCAGTTTTTGCTTGAAATTCTCCGGTGCATTGCTGGTAAAATTAACCCACTATGAGTTATCGAGGCTATAAGAAAGTTATCACCACACTAAAATCTAATCCTTGCTAAATGATTTGGATATGCTAGCCTTTCTCACAATGTTTCCACACCTGATTTTCATGGAGATCCTTGCTCCTGCTTGTCTGTACCCCTATTAACTGCTGCTGTGGTCATGCATGTTACTGATGGGTTACTGGAAAGCTCAGCAACTCAGCAATTTTATAACTGCATTCTAAATAATTCAATCAACTGTTCTTCACCACATCTAGCTCTCATTTATTAATGGACTTTCTAAGCAGTATTTTCTCATCTCTCATCACCATCCAATATATATACTTGGGGGAGGAATGTAATTAGTTTTGCACTCCTTCTGCCAAAACTTCCACTGGCTTCAGTCAGAGATTTGCCTGAAGAACGCCTGATTGATTATAGCCTGTAGGACCTGGTCCTATTTCTGTGCACCAGGAACAGGCTGAAGTGAGTGCACACAGGTGGGCAATGGAGTCCCACGGGCATTTTAACCCACAGGTGTATTAAGAGGCGTATAAACTGAAGAGTGAAAAGGTGGGTTTATATGTACAAGAAGAGGAAGGTGAAGGACATGGGGGAAACCAGACAAGGTGTTATCCAAGTGCAGAGCAAACTGACGATTTTATATGATGAGCTCATCTTAAATGCTGGTTGGGTTGGGGTTTTTTTTGTTGTGGTGTTTTTTGTTTTTTTTTTTTAATCTTTACAAATAACAAAAGAGTAGATTTTTTTCTCCCCCTTTTTCTGTCATCAGACAGCTGTGCAAATATTTTAGCATGTGATTGTGGGAGAACAACACTGAAAACTTCTGAACTGTGCCAAAGGAAAAGTACAGGAAAACAAAAGGCAAAAGCCTGGGGTAGATCTAGCTGCCAGGATCTCCTGTCCCTGGGGGAACTGCACAGAAGAAAAGAGAGAGAAAAAAGGAGAACTGACATCCCAGGTCAGAAGGAAACACAGGCTTCTGTAGTCTTTTTGAAGGAGGTTAGCAAAGGTATCACAGCAATTAGCAGTCTATTAAATCACGGCTTTGTTGAAGGTTGTTGGCTTTCTCTGCAGCACCAACTGCTTGTATTGTACCTGCTTAAGATACTGAGTTCTCAGGTTGCAGGTAAATTGAAAACCTGACTTACACAGTGCGGGTAAGTCGGTCTTTGAATCTAGGAAATCAGAGCTATACACTTGGTCTGCAGTTGTACCGGCCTGGCATGAAACAGGTCTGCTTTCAGCAGCTGAAGGCCTTCACTAGCAAAGCAGCGGCTCACACCAGCTGACTAAAAACGCATCTCTTCACAGGTTCTCTCAGGAGCTCATGCTACGTAGGTGTCCGCAGCAGGTGAGTAGACAAACCTCAGTATGCCACAGCCAGGAATCAAGTTGCACTTATTGTCTGCCAAAGAATCCTGTCTTCTTACTCCAGCGGAATGAATTGATCCATAAAAAAATCAGCTTTCAAATGCAGCATTCTCAGTGTCTTTTGCCATGCTCTTTCAGTGATTCCTCTACACTGAATGACAGAACAGCTTTGTCTTTCCCTCCCACTTAAGTAATAGGTTGTGCCACCATAACTGTACCCGATCTCCCAGGAACGGCAAATGCTAAATTTTGAAAGGAATGGGTTTCAATACATCCCGCTGGTGAGAAGTCACAGGAACAAGATTTCTTCCTGAAGCTGGTCATCATTCTGTGCCCTGAAACACAGAGCTGGTGATAGTCCTCATTTTTGTTAGACCCATATAACTGCCAAAGTTACTCAAGCAAACAAGAAACCTTTGGCTGTGCTGTGTGTAATCTCCCATCCCAGGGAATTCAGCAGGTGGTTATTAAAGCTGCAATAACACCCGCACTGCAAGCACATTTAAACCCTAAAGGAAGAAATTCTTCCTTCCATCAAAGACAGCAAAATCATTTAATGATTTCAGGAAGCCTTCATACTCCAAACTTCCCCTTAACCATCTTCATTCCACTTCCATTTAATTACCGGAATGATTAATTAAGGTTAATCAGCTAATGTTTTGCACACTGCTTTGAATAGGTAACGCACTGCATAAATCCTTGGCATGGATGGTTGGGCCCTTCCTATTCCTTTTCATATTCCCTTTCACAGGCAGTGGCCAGTGCTACCACGGCTATTATTTGTAGCCCAAGTTATGCAGTCAGCAGCACCATACCCCTGGGAATGTGTAGCTTTTCTGTCATCATCACACGTACTTTTACGGAACCTGAGCCTGCAGTGAAGACCTAGCACCCCTTTACCCGCTTAACAGCATTTTCGCCTCCCAGTTGCAGCCCCTCCCAAGAGCGGATCGGTTTCCCAACCAAGTCCTGGAAACATCTGCAATTCTGCCCTCCCTTTCGGAAGCCTAACCAGGGCTTTCTTGATGCCACAAGGGCTGAGCACAGACTACAGCAGGGTCACGGTTCACCTGGCCTCCAAGGACAAAGGGGCGGCTTGTCTGCGACAGAAATCTCACCCTCCTAAAAAAGGTTTGAGGCCACCTCCCAGCTTCTGCACAGTCTTGTATGACTCTGAGCAGGCTGCTTACAACTAGATGTACAAGCATTGATTTTGGGTGTCTCAGGTTGTGGTTGTTTTGAGAGACCGGAGATTTGCGTTTAAAAACTAGGACGTATTCCTCGAATTGAAATCAGTGGGCTCCGTACTCATCGCCTCTCCAGATCCTGGGAGGTAACCGTACAAAATACTGGGTTTGCTTTGTTTTTCTTTAACTGTCAGCCATACAAATTTTGCTTTATAATTGAGAGTCAAGTCAAGTTCCTTCCTTCTTACTCATAAGTAACATTCAACAGGCCAAAACAGGCCACAGGGATGCCAAAAATATAACTCTTTGGAACTTGGTAAACAGTTTTGTTGATACTGCTGAGAACAGAGCAGAATCATTTTCTTGTAGTGCGTTGGCTCTTCAGAGGTAATGACAGCTTGTTTCTTTGAGTCACTGAACTCAGCAGACCCAACTGTAAGTGCAACCAGGGCAGGCTGAGCTGGTGAATCTCATGATGCTTCTCTCATGTTCCAGTTTACTTTAACTCCTTCTAGGGTCTCTGAAGCAAAAGACTCTCTCACAATCAAAGACACCAAAACAGCAAAGGACAAGTCCAGAAATAAAGTCCCTGTAACGTTCCTTTCTTCCTTGCCTAGGTCAGTGCTAGACTAGCATAGGACTATTTCTAAGCAGAAACCCCCATGCAGGGAAGGGAAAGGAGAGGAAAGCGCAGTAGTCATTCTGCCCTCGCTATCCTCCTTCCTTCCACATCGTCACATTGTAAGCAGCTGTGGGCATGGTTTGGGGGGGACTATGAAGTCCTGCTTTCTTCTAATCCTTCTTGTCTTGGCCCTTATTAATTCTGCAAGAAGACTGCAGACAGCACCAGTTGCCAGCCAGGGTGACCACACAACGTGTCCGCTCAAAGTTCTCCAGGCAAGTCCCACAGGGATGTCCCAGGGTTCGCACAGCGCAACGGCCAGTCACAGTCCCCAGTGCTGAGAAAGGGTGGGATGTGCAGTAAGCGAGCAACTGAGGAGCAAGGAGCCAGGGAACACAATGGACCAAGAAAAGCAAAGGGAAACCAATGGACAGCGCAGGCAAGAAACACAGGAAACAAAAGAGAAATCAGAGCCACTTAACATGGTTTAACTCATTTGTGGCTAACATGTCTAAACACCAGGAGAGCTAGTTAAAGCACCAGAAAAGGAGCAGACTTGTCCTGAGACCTGTATGCACATACAGACATGGAGACATTATATAGGCAGTATGGAGAATTCAAATACAAGGGTTTAAGTCTATGTACTACTGTGTGTGTATGTTACATATATGAGTAACAACACCTCTGAGAGTAGAAAATCATAAGTCAGGCCTTGCATTATAACATGATAGGCTTAAAAACCTTAAGATTTTGAGCTTTAAAGAAAAAAGAAATCAGGACTGTGAGCACTTTTTATGCTAAAATTGCAAAAGTGACAGAAAAAGGTGAGGATGACCAGAAGTAGTTACTGCAGTTTGTCTGTCTGCCACCCATCAGGACCTGTGCTGGAGGAGGTACACAAACCTGCCGGTGTGTTCTCTGCCACTGCGGCGGGTACTGCTTTGTCTGAAGAAAACTGCAGAGGCAGATTTGCCCTAACTGTCCTGACTGATGGCCTCCTCTGACGGACACAAACACCAAATGATAAATTTGGAACAAATTGCAGCAAAAGGCTGATGAGATGCTGCCCGAGTGCCCAATCCAGAACATAAGGAACAGCCTTGTAGAGAAGACTACGCCGAAGGAAAAAACAGTATAAAAGAGATTTGACCTTTTTCACGGAATCCAGAAGGAAACAATATATGGGTCTTCCTTCTCTCTGGCTACAGTCGCTCTGCAAGAGCAGGGGGGTTGGTTTCTGTGGCTTATTGACCCAGGCTACTGCTGTTTCGCAGAGACCAATGTATCATTTAATAGGCAGAGGCTTTTCAGCTCTGCGAGATTTTATCTGCCGCTGGCTACCATGATATTTATAGACATATCCATCAGCATAGCAGCAGGAAGCAACGCTCTAGGGGTCGAACTGGGTGGATTCCCCCCACTTAAACTCCATTATGGATGCAGCTTTCTGTATAGGATTAACCACTTAACTCACTGAATCCTGAACATCATCAGCTATTGTTCACAAGAACTGATGATCTCCACGGCTTAGTTGTGGGATGGTTGACTTGTTTTCAGCCTCAATTATCTTTCCAAAGAATAAGGTCCTTTGTTAACCTCTGACTTGCTGAGCAATGTGTAGGCAGCACATTAAGTAACTCACAGTCCTCTTCTAACCCTATGATTCCGGCAGCTCTAGAGATTTAGTCCCATGATTGTCCTATTTCTCACCAGTCTGACTCTTCAACTGTCACATGGATAGCAAGACCAGAGAAGTAGCTTTGATCGCAGCAAGCTTAGGAAAATAAACAACAGTGGATTGGAAGATTAAGGCAGAAACTATGAGCATATCATGCAAAGTGTTTTAATGCTTTCAGCCTAACTTTTGGTAATGAGTTACAGAGCATGCCTCCCTGCTAAGACTATTTTGAGAGTCAGCTCCTTTGGGGATTTAGCATGCACTGATTCTATCTCCTAAAATTATCGGAGTATCTTTCTAGTATTGACTTTCTTCTGGTGAACACACCTTTTGGCATGAGACAGTCTTGCAAGAGGGGCTTAGAATAGACCTATTGTTCGGCAGCCCACAGCACATAGGGAATAGCTGCTGCGTAATTTGACACAGAAAGACGGATGCCGAGTCCTGGCATGGACAAGTGTTCTCAAACACAAATAACAAATTTGAGCTATTTAAAATTTTGTTTCCAATTGCCAGGGCTATCATCAGTCATGTCTGTCCATCCACTCTCCCTTTCAAACTTACTATGACCTCCACATCCCCCTATTTATCCTAACCTTCCCTTGTGTTTACAGTGATTTCCACCCTTGTGACTTCGTTGTATTCCTAGTGCCAGCCTGACACACCAGCATGCAGCTCTCCTCTTCCTCTGTCTACTACCCTTCTAGTGCTTCCTCACAAATACACTTAACGAGAAACGTGAGGGCAGATACTATCTATCCCTAAGTGCACAAATTAAGTTCCCAATCTCTGGCAGAACCCACTCCATTTTCCATGCTTGAAGGTCTGGTCAAAGTTTATACACGAATCTCATTCCCATTACTTTGCTCCTGAGTAATTTTATTTTGCTAGTGTATAGACCTGCAGTGTACTCTTGCTCCTTTGCTTTACACTAGTTCATTTATTTTCATCCGGGCATCTCAGAACACTCCATAAATACAACTTAACCTACAAAACTAACAAGCCTTCTGTCAGGTAGGAAAGAAAATTATGTTACTATTTCTGTTTTATGAGAAGAGAAGCTGATGTTCAGAGAGAGAAACATTTTATAGGAAGACATCTTTAATCAATAAGCTACATCCAAGGCGACTTGGGATAATTTTAATGCTTGAAATGTACCTATCCAGGACACAATTTTTAGCTAAATCAAGACACTTGTGCAAGTGTATGAATTAGGAGAATTGTGGAAAAAAATGACTACATTATGTAGTTTTTCAATCATCTTAGCAACACCTGGAGCAGCGTAGGAAGTCATCGTCAGGGCCCCCTCCCCCAACAGCACTAATAGACCTTAAATGCCCTGAGCAGCCTCACCAGGGACTCTCATGCTGCACCTCCTGCCCAGAAGTCCTGGGGAGGGGGGCTCCATTTAATCCCTGTCCTGGGCACCCAGGCCTGGCCTGGCCTCAGCTACGCTGTAGCTGTGCAAGCCTCCGGCCCTGTCTCCATCTCCTGGGTGGGCGTTGGACCTGTATCACAGTACTGCCTCTTGCTGCTCCTGACTGCACTCCCGGGATGGCCCCTGAACCTAATTCATCACCTCGTCTTGTCTGGTGCGGTTGGTGAAGCCTGTTAGCGGCACCCGACGCTGCCCACCCTGCTCAGGTCCTCGGGTTGGATGCTGCTCCTGCCTGCCCTGGGTTCACCCTCGGCCCACAGCTTGCCCCCCTTCGTGGAGCAGCCCCTCTCCCGCTGCTCCCCGACACCCTCCTCCTCACCGCCAGGTCATTCTCATGCTGGAAATGCTGGGAAAGATCTCGCAAGCGCTTAAGTGCAAAGCCACCAAGCCACCTTGGTCCAAACCCTTCTCAGTGGTGGTTTAAAAGCAGCCACTGACTTTGCAGCGAAGCAGCTGCCAAGCTCGGACACCAGCCGTTGCGTTACCACTCTCCAGGCGAGCCAGTGTTGATCCGGGGTGAGAATACGTTACTGTGGGAACGCCACGCTGAATTCCCCTGGCTACGTCTGCTGAAGGATGACTGCACTGGGAGATGGGAGAGTTACAGCTTAACGTTTGCTTTGATAAACCAAAAATATTTAAAATACAACTTGCCCTATCTACGGTAGAGTTCCAAAAGACATTAAGTACAGTTTATTAGCTTTTCCATAATGTTTCAAACAAGTTCTTTCAGGCTGTCTACACTGAGTCATTTTTTGGAAATCAACATTTCGGATCTAACCCTAAATGAGAAATTATTTCAGATTTGGCAATACAGACTGGATTTTCAACTTCCTCTGTGAACAGGCATCTGGAACAAAAACGTGTCTAGAAAATTTTGGCCTGCCTGTTCAACCTGCCCAGACTCAGGCAGCTCTCAAAGCTGAAAACCTCACCAAGACACAAGGGTGAGATTCCTCACGGCCTGCCCTTCCCCCAGTGCCAAGAAGTAAACACGTATGTCTGAGGCTACATAAACTAATTAGACACCTAATCCTACCTTTGTCTACATCTTGTATTGCCGAGAAAGACGAGAAGGAGCAGCAAGTAAGGAGGAACAGAGGGAAAGAGAGGTTCTCCTTCCCCTCTACACTGCCCTAGTGAGGCCCCATCTGGAGTACTGCATCCAGTTCTGGGCTCCCCAGTTCAAGAAAGATGAGGAGC